>Ga0233410_10000046_pt1 | contig 39329 bp, 33 predicted proteins | sample Na_anoxic_1_MG_FD_179869 | JGI IMG/M metagenome (GOLD analysis project Ga0233410, IMG submission 179869) | Seawater microbial communities from Saanich Inlet, British Columbia, Canada - Na_anoxic_1_MG | ecosystem: Environmental > Aquatic > Marine > Inlet | place: Canada: British Columbia...
ATAAAATTTCGCCCGATTTTGGGCTCTGGGACAAAACTAATTAGGACTTGCTCTCTTTGTGTTCTTTAAAAATTTTCAACACATTGTCCACATTTCCTAAATACATTAAAACTTTTTGTTTAACTTTTCCCTCTACGTCGACCATTCCTTCCACAATATAATAATATGTTTTTCCTTTTACCTTTTTGTTTCTAATATATGCCATCATAATAATATTGGGCACAATTCACTTATAAATATATGTGTTTTATACTATACAAAACTATTTATTTGTAGTTAGGCACAAATAAACATGACAACGGAAAAGGCAGTGAAATTAAAATTAAAACAATTGGATAAATACCTTCTCAATGAATATAAAGATCAATTCAGTATTAAGCATAAAAACCCAAAAACTTACGAAAAAGATTTCATGAAAAAAATAAAATCTTCGATTAGGAATTTAAGTAGTTTGATAAATAATGCAACTAAATCCATTATTTCAGAAAAGAAAACTGGCAGACCATCGAAACTATCTTTAAAACAAAAAGTAACTTTAATTTTGCTCCAACAACTTGTTGGAAAAAGTAATCGTATGATGACTTATTTGTTAGACATGTTTTTCATTGTTTTTGGTATTGAAATTAGCTACAAAACTATTGAAAGACTTTATTCCGACGATGAAGTCCGCTTAGCATTATTGAATTTGCATAATCTGATTTTGGAAGAAAAGGGTATTGAAGAAATTGATGCCTCGGGGGATGCGACAGGATATAGTTTAACCATAAAAACTCATTATCAAACTTTTGCTTCAAGGTTGGGGGAAAGATCGAAAGTTTTCGACGGCAAAAGAAAAAAATTTGTTTATAAATTTGCTTTGATGGATTTGGATTCTAAAATGTATGTTTGTTATGGCTCAAGTTTGAAAAGTGAAAAAGATGCCTATATCAAAGCGATGATAATGCTATCGAAAAATGATGTTTGGATTCGATCAATCAGGTTAGATAGATACTATAGCAATCCAAAGGATGTCAATTCTTATCGAGGCTGTGAACTTTATTTTATTCCTAAGAAAAATGTGAAAATGAATAATGGTTTGTATTGGAATGAAAGATTGAGTGAATTTGTCGATAATACTTTTGGATACCTGAAGGAATATTATAGAAGAAATAATAGTGAGAGTGCTTTTGGTGTTGATAAAAAATTATTTGGATGGAGAGTTTCCAAAAAAAGAGAAGATAGAATTGATACGGTTCTTTTCTGTAAAACTATTTTAAGAAATCTATTTCAGTTATATATCTGAGTTTTGTTCCAGAGCCGATTTATTTCCTTTACAAAAAAAATTCGTGTGCCCCTAATTCGTGCGCATTCGTGAAAATTCGTGGCCAAAATTTCGTCGTTCATGTCCGTGCTAGTCCTTGTTTAAATTTAATCAACCATTTTCCAAAGCAAGTAACAGCTCACCAAGACAAAATCCGTGAGAATCCGTGTAATCCGTGGCTAAAGTTTCGTCGTTAGTATCTCACATTTATCTACCTCAATCCAGCCCAAACATCAGGATTCGCCCTCAACCAAACCAGCCCATGCCCAATCTCATCATCACTAAACCTGTCAAAAAACCCACCCATACTCATCCACTCAATTTCATCAATCTCATCAGGCTCAGTAATCGAAGCAACTTCACCTTCACAAATATCACAAACAACAAAGTACAACCGAACAGAAAACTCAGGCAATTCCCGAACAGCAATACTATCCACAGCCAAAGCACCAACCCACAACTCCTTCATAGTTTCTCTGCTTGCAGTCACAAAAACATCCTCACCTTCCTCAACAGTCCCAGAAGGAAACGACCAAGCCTCAGGCAAAGTCTTCTTCTTCATAGATCTCTGAATAAACAAAATCTTCCCATCTTGATTCCTAAGCATTATAGCAACATGATCTTTCATAATAATCATATCACATACAAATATATTAATTTTACGTATTAAAATCCGCGCCGATTTCTCGGCGGCTAAAAACAAAATAAAAAAGTTTTGTAAAAGATTTAAGCCGCTTCTCCAGTAGACTCTTCTGCAGCCGGAGCTTCAGTAGATTCTTCTTCAGGTGCAGCTTCTTCTGCTGGTGCTTCTTCAGTAGCTGGCTCTTCTGCAACAGGTGCAGCTTCCTCAGTTACTTCCTCAGCAGCTTCTTCAGCCGGAGCTTCAACAACTGCTTCTTCAGCAGGTGCAGCCTCTTCAACTTCTGGAGCAGCTTCTTCAGCCGGAGCTTCTGTAGTCACTTCAGTAGCTGGTTCTTCAGCAGGTGCAGTCTCTTCCGCTGGGGCTTCCGCCTCAACTTCTAGAGCAGCTTCTTCTGCAGATTCCTCAGCCTCTTCAGCAGCAGCCTCTTCAGCTGGAGCTTCAGCAGCTTCTTCTACTGGAGCTTCTGTTGTTTCTACCGGAGTAGTTTCGACAGATGCTTCCGTAGGAGTTACCGTTTCTTCTTCCATACAACAGAAGGCCAAAAATTCTTTATAAATATTTAGGTGCACTCGGCAATGATAAACAATCTAGCACCCAATATAGAATAATTTCCCCGCCGGAGGCGAGTCATAACAAGAAGTCTTCTTCCACTTTCTCATATGCGGAACATAATCATAACGAACTTTCTTCCTATCTTCATTCTTATCTCTTTTCCATCGCCTCCCCTTCTGTTCTCCCTTACCATGATAATCATATTTCTTATCCCAATCACCAAAATCTTTATCATACTTATGCCCAAAATCTTTCTTAACAAAATCACCCTTATCATATTTATAATCAAAAACATTATCAGACTTCAGCCCGCCATCCATATTAGAATAAATCCCATGCGCCACCACAAACCCAATCGACAAAACCAACACCAACACCAAGTATAATTTCTTCATAAAACTAAATCGCTTACAACTTTTTAAGTATTGTTATAATTCAAGCATTACAACGAACTTTTTTATACTAAATCACCCTCGATGAAACGTGGTAATACAGTACAAAAAAAAGTCTTTAACCAGATGGAAAGATTATCCCGGCAAAGACAAGTTAGAAAAATCACCAAGCAATTACGATTTCCGACTTCTAACAAAAGACAAATCAAAAGTCCTAGTGGAAAAAGCACCATACGAAAAAGTCCTAAAACGTTTCCGCCAAATCGAATTCTTTAAGCACAAAGGCTAGAAATCTTCTCAACAACCTCAGGATTAATATAATGATGTAGCGTCACTTGATAAGAATCCTCCCACTCACCACTCTTCTTAGAAAACTTCTTGTGCCCAAGCGCGTCAGCAATCTTCATATAAAAATCTTTAACCTCATCCCTAGAAACCTTATCCATCTTTTCCAAAAATTTCTCAGCCTCACGAGTCGCGTAATAAGACCGAACAATATGCGGATAAAATCGAACACCACAATATTTCTCAAACGCTCTCTCAAAAGCAAGATCCTTCAAAGGTCGCCCATTCAAATCAACAAAAATAAAATCATCCATCTTCTTATTCTTCAAAACCTTCCTCAACTCACGAACAACTCGTTTAGAAAAAACTTCCGTAATCTTCTGCGGCACCCCATCCTTCCCAACAAAATCAAAACTAATCCTATTCCCACTAATCTTCACATTCTTCTTCTTTAGCGTCGTCAACCCCTTATGGTGATTCTTATTATAATAAATCTCATTTCCAACCCTCATCTTCGTCTTCAATAAAATCAACATCGGCAAAGCCAAAACATCTTCATCCAAAGCCCTATTCAAATTTCGCTTAAGCCGAGGCAAACACTTACCAAATTCACAAACCTTCTTATACTTCGCCTTCTGCGACGCAGCCTCCTTTTCTTTCGTATAAATATAAGCATACGACCCATTCGGATTCCGATAAATCACATCCCAATGAATATTAGATCTCTCATCGTGAATCTTTAGCCCCGGCGCAAACAGCGAATACATCTTACCCAACGGCCGCCCATCAGGCAAAAACTTAACCCTAGCCCCAACAGCCCGACCATTAAAAACCCCACCTTTCAAAAATCTAGAATCTTTATCATCAATAATTAAATCTAAGTTTCCACATTTTTTAAAAAGTTTAGCAACCCGAACAGCCTCAGAAAATTTAACAGAACACTTCCTGCAGGACTTACCTATAATCTCACATACCGAAAAATCAGAAGATTTAATCCGATAAACACCAATCACCATAAAACAAGTCCTTCGACAAACTATATAAGTATTTTGAAAATACCAACCTTTAAAAATCAAAATCCATGTTTAATCATATGCTCCTATAGTCTAGTGGCCAAGGATGCTGCCCTTTCACGGCAGTGACCCGGGTTCAAATCCCGGTGGGAGCGTAATAGTACCATGTGATTTCATTGGGACTTTTCTTGTCCACATATGTCCAACTGATTTTAAATAAATCAAAGACTAATATAGACATGAAGATAGATCCATACAAACACAAAGAGGCTTACCTCGGCTGGAAAAACGAAATCAGGGACGGTATTCCTGATCTAAGCAAAAAGAATTCTGACTTGCTTCTCAAATATTTAGAAGATATGGAATGCGGTCTTAACGTGTCAACAAGAAACCGAAAAGGTTCCAGGGGTTTTCCTAGACTTAACACCCTAAGACAAAGATTAAAATTTATGTTTAAGGAATTTGAAGAAAGATACGGGTTAGAAGATGTAACATTAATCACTGAGCAACATGTACACACTCATTTTACTGGAATGAGAAATGGAACCATTAGGAGAAAAAACGGAGCCTGTTATAAATCCACAGTGGACTATGTTAAAATATTCAAAGCATTCTGGCACTGGCACCAAAAAGTTAATCGAAAGATAAAAATTGAAATCCCAGATATTACTATAGACCTCGACACTAGCAGAACTAAGCCCGAGTGGGTCTATTTAACCGAAGAGCAGGTTAAACTTCTTTATGATATGGCTAAACCAAGTTACAGAACATTGATTATGTTTTTATTTGATACGGGAATTAGAGCACCAACAGAATTAATGAATATCAAAGTTTCCGATTTGATGAATGATTTTAAGGAGTTAAATATTCGCGATGAGATAAGTAAGACATTCGGCAGAAGAATAAAATTAATGATTTGCTCAGATATAATAAAAAATCACGTTGCCATAAACGGACTTGAGCAGGATGATTATCTATTTAAAATTTCTCCACCCTCGGTTAATCAATACCTCAAAAGGCTTGCTAAAAGGGTTTTGGGCGATGGTAAAAGCCCTGCTGGTGAAAACTATTCAGACTTAACAATGTATGATTTTAGGCATTGTTCGTGCTGTTACTGGTTGCCTCGATATAAATCTGAGAGCGCTTTGAAATTCAGATTTGGATGGAAGAAGTCAGACAAAATTCATTATTACTCTGAAATGCTTGGAATGAGAGATACGATTAGCGAAGAGGATTTATTGGTTGATGTCACAAAAACCGAGCTAGAACAAAGGCTAACTAAAACGGAAAAAGAAAACGATTTGATCAAGGAAGAGATGAGGGCGATGAAAGAACAATATAAGCATGTGATCGAGTTGGCACAAAAAGCTTTTGGTGGGGTTAAGATATTGGAGTGCGGTGTTTTGAGTAATGGTTAAGGGAAGTCATATTTGAGATTGTGGTTGTGAAGACGAAAATAGCGCTCAGGGAGCTTCAGTCGTTGAAAGTTGTTCAGGCGTAGAATGTATTTTATGATTGCGAATATTATATTTCCGAACGGTTATAAAATTAGCCCAATGAATAAGTCTTGTGAACTTTTAGCAAGTTGTCTTCTACTTTTAGAATCGAAATGTTATCAAATTCGCAATCAAATTTTGGTTTTAGCTTTGAAACATAAGACATAATCTCTTCGAATTCGTTTCCGATGTCATTATGTGCGATAGATGCATGATAATGAGGAGTTTTGTCAATGTCGCTTAATTTTATTTTTGTGTTGTCAGTAAAATATTTCATAAAATCCTTGTGGGTTTTTTGCATTTTCTTTGAGGGAATTATATCCATAAAGATTACGTCTTTTCTGAAATGATTGAATCCTTTTATCTTGTATTTGGATTTCTTGTGTGACTTGCAGAATTCTTTAACGGCTTCTTCGACTGGTTTAATATTTTTGGCTTCGAAAAAGTATTTGAGTGTGATGTGGGCAGGAGGTTTTCTTAGGATTGCTCTTTTTGCCTTGAATAGTTTCGGGATTTTGTATAATAATTTTTGTTGATAGGTTTTTGCTTCGCCCTTGAGTAATGTAACGATTAGATATTGCATAAGTGTTGATGGGATTTTTGATATATATAGTTTGGGAATATTTAGTCAAGATAATCTTTAAATATCCCTTATTGTTAATATTGAAAGATGGAATATTCAAAGGGGGACTCTAAAATTGAGCTAAAATCAAAATTTGATTTCTTTAGGAGGCACAACCTTGTTTATCTTGATAATGCGGCAACTACACAGGTCCCTGACTCGGTCATAGGGGCTGTTGCACAGGTTTTAAGGTATAGGGGAAATCCACATCGTGGAGCTCATAAGATTGCTGAGAAGAACGAACAATGGCTAGCAGAGGCAAGAGACAATGTGGCACGTTTCCTAAATTCTAGTTCTAAAGAAATTGTATTTACCAATAACACCACAGACTCCATTAATTTGGCAGTTGATGCTATTGAGCACAATATCAAGAAGGGAGACGAAATTATTATTCCTATTTCTGAGCATCATTCCAATATGCTACCTTTTGAAAAATTGTTAAAAAAAGGTGCCAAGCTGAAGGTTGTCGAATTAAAGGATTATAAAATTGATTTAGAGAAATTAAAAAAGGCTATTACGAAAAAGACGAAGGTTGTTGCAATTAATCACATCTCAAACGTTTTAGGAAGTATTAATCCAGTTGAGGAAATCGGAACTTATCTTAAAAAAAATTACCCTGAAGTCCTCTATATTGTCGATGGGGCTCAGGCAGTTGCCCATATGCCTGTAGATGTCAAAAAAATAAAATGTGATATTTACGCTTTTTCAAGCCACAAGATGTATGGTCCTTGCGGAGTTGGTGTCTTGTACATATCTAAGAAAATGTTTCCATTATTAAAACCAGTTAGGGCTGGCGGTGGAACCGTCAATTCTATTTCAATGGTTAAAGAGGAGGATTATACTAATTTGGTTATAGATTTTAAAGCGGGTCTAATTATTCTCGAAGGCGGAACCCCGAACACTTCAAGCATATACGGATTATCTGAGGCTATTAACTTCATAAGAAAAGCAGGGTTCGAAGAGATTCAAAAACACGAGCAAGAGTTATTCAAGTTATTAATCGAAAGACTGAATAAAATTGAAGGTGTAAAAATTTATGGTCCCGAAAATATAAAGGATAGGTCTGGGGTCGTTTCCTTTTCTATTGAGGACTTTTCCGCGAAAGAAGTTGGGGAGTATTTTGATAAGAAAAAAATTGCTATCCGTTATGGATCTCATTGCGCGTTTCCTTTGATTGATATGTTGGGGACTGAGACGATAAGAGCGAGTTTTGGAATTTATAATGATGAATCAGATATGGAAATTTTTACACAAGAATTAGATATGTTTGTTAAGAAGAAAAAGGGGTTAATTAAAAACAAGAATCTTGAACCTCTGAGAGACGTTAATTATTACAAGAATATGTTCATAGCAAATTCCAAGAAACAGATAATTGAGAAAATTAAATCTGCTGTTTATTACCCTGAAGATACTGAGATAATTGTGATGGCGGGTCATTTCTTGGGAATCCCAGATATTGAAGCAAATAAGTTTTATCCGAGTATTAAACCGTTAGTTCCAGAGAAATTGCATAATCTCCTTGATGGGTTTGGGATGACGACCTTCCCATTATTCACTTGGCAGTTCGGCTGTGAAATTATCAAAGAGCTAAAGAGCTCTGGACTGGATGCCAAGCTGTCTACTATTGCAAATGATACTACAGGAATAAATGAGCTGAGATTGGCACCTACTAATACGAAAAATAAAACCGCTAAAGATTATAGAGAGGATCTTTTGGGCGAATACGCTAAGCCAAAAATGCCGAAGAGATATGCAGAGATTTTAAAGAATAATGAATTAAGCGATAAAGATGTATTGTCTTTTGAAAAAGATAAATTCATTAAAGAGACTAAATTAAGACAGAGGTTTAAGGAATTTATAGAGAATAATAAAGATTATTTTGATGGAGCAATTAACTACACATTGAATAAAGATGCATGGGATCTTTCGATAAAGATTCTGGATAATCAAGAGATTAAGACTTGCAGATTTGATACATTCAATTCTAAGACAGGAGGAAAGTTTTGCATAGTTGAAGTTTGTCAGTTTATTTCTGAACTATTTGGTAAAGCTGATGATGTGAAATTTAATTATACTGCTCAGAGAGTTTTAACTCCAAAATCAAAAGCGAAACATAAAGTTTTGATAATGCTTACTCCTGCAATGTGTGACGATGCTGTTACTCGTGGAGCGGAGCTATATACGAAGTTAATGCTGCAAGAAAAGGGTGAGGGTTCTTTTAGATTTTTCAACATTCCACTGGGTCCTGATGCTACGAGATATTTAGCTACAGGAACTCAGGTCAAATATATTTCAGACAAGGGAACACTTGCTGAACTTGAGGTTGAAAAAGAACCTGAGTTTGCAGAGCTGTGGAAGTTGGCAGAATACGAATTGTTGTACAATGTAGAAGATTATGTTGATGAAGTTGAGGAGTTGTTTAAGAATATTGGTATAAATAAAAAATCGGATATCTTAGACACTTGCGTTGGTCCTGGATTTTTCTCTACCGAACTTCTTGAGAAGGGCTATAATCTTAAAACTGCAGATGAGAGCAATAGGATGACGGCTCCCTTCGTCGAAACATTAAAAGAGAAAGGCATCGATCATGAAGTAACTCATTCTTCTTGGTTAGAATTACCAAAGCATTTTAAGAAAAATTCTTTTGACATGTTATTTAATCGTGGGAATACCTTAATTTATGCAGATGGTGGGTGGAATGAGAAGAAGTCTCCTGATAAAAAGAAAACCTTAGATACTCTAAAGAAAACCTTGAAAGCTTACTATGATTTATTGAAAAAAGATGGGTATTTGTATGTGGATAAATACAAGGATTCCGAGATTCCATCCAAAAAGGTTGTTGCTAAATTAAAGATAAAAGAAACCAAAGAGGAGAAAGATATTATATTTTCAGTTGAAAGAAATCCTAAGAAAAATATCAGGTATGCTCAGATGCTCTTGCGAGGAAAAGATGGGAAAGAAAAGGGGCTCCCAAATATGGCTTATGACTTGACTGAAGATGAAATAGAAGATCTGTTAAAAGAAGTTGGCTTCAGTTCTATTAAGAAGATTAAGCTAAGAAACGAAAAGCATTTCATTGTTTGGTTAGCTAAAAAATAGGGATTATAAATTCATAAAATATGTGTCATTTCTAAAAATAAAATACTCAAGCTTCTGAATATTTTCTGAGAAGACCCCTTGAGTCTTTGATAAGATCTCTTCAAAATCCTTATGTTTTTTAATTAGAAATTCTATTTCTAGCTTCCATGGCCCAATTATTCTTATTATATTGATGGTATTCTTTATATCTTTAAAAAAATCAAACATCTTTTTCTCAGTTTCATTTGAATAATTTTTTGTATAAAGGAATAACTTATATTTCTCGAAGCCAAGTAATCCGTAGTCGATATTTGTAGAATGAAATGCAATAACCTTCTTCTCTACGAGTTTTTTTATTCTTTTACTTATGGATTCTATGCTAAGATCCACTTCCCCCGTTAAATTAACTAAGGTTTCCCTCGAATTTTTGTTTAATGCGGATATCAAAGCTCTATCCTTATCGTCAATTTTTTCAGAACCGCCCTCTTCCCAGACTGAGAATTCTTGTATATCTTTGTCCTTATGTATAAGGTTATTATTAATGATTTTTGCATCAAGCATTATGCAGAAATTTTTACTATTTATGATATCTCCAAACTTAAGAAGTAATTTATTTTCAAAATTATAATAGCCTATATTATCTTTTGCAAATAATGCTACCCCAATATCCCAATTACCATGCGATTCAAATATTGAAAAGACCTCTTTTTGTGCGCTTAAAAATTCTATCAAGCCTTTTCTCTGCTCTAAGGTTGCGTTTAGTTTGATATACAGTTTAAAGGATTTGTACCCTAGAATTTTATGATCTATGAAGTTGCTGTACCCTTGAATCACGCCCAACTTTTCGAGCCTATTGATACGATATCGTATGCTATCTTTTGATAGATTACACTTTTGTGCTAACTTTTTTTCAAATATACGTGAGTTATACGCGATATTTTTGAGTATTATGTTATCGGCTTTAGTAAGCTTTATCTCTTCCATAGTTATCTTATATCAATATAGTTTATAAATCTACCTGAAAAGGGATAAAAAACTAGTCAAACATTCCTTATACCTCTATGTGTTATTACTATTAGGTTAAAACAAATGGAAAACAAAATAACACTGGAGTTTGATGAAGAGCCTACGTTCGCAGAATTGTGGGACTCTTGTCTTTACAACCTATTGTATAAGGGTTAGAATAACCTTATATAGATTGAGCTTCAAATAAAATAAAGATGGAAGATAATATACCCTATGTAGTTGAATTAGAAGACTTATTCAGCACAATAGATATATCTAAGGATTCTAAGATTATTGATGTGAGTGCTGGCACGGGGTTTCCTGCGCTTGAGTTAATAGAATCTGGATATAATATAGATTGTATGGATGCAATGGATGACGAGATAGCGGTATTCATGAAAAAGGCTAAAAAGAAAGGCTTGAAAACTACCTGTAAAAAATTGACATGGTTAGAAATACCTAGTCATTATAAGAAGAAAAATTATGATCTCGTTTTTTGTAGGGGGAATTCTTTTATTTATGCGGCAGGTGGATGGAATAAGGCTCAAGGAATCGACCAAAAGAAGAGCCTGGAGATTTACGAGAAGACGCTTCAAGTATTTTATGACTTATTAGAGGACGGTGCAACATTGTATATTGATAAATTTAAAGATAGCGAGAAACCCCATAAAACCAAAGTTGGGGAAGTTAAAATAAAGGGCAAAAAATATGATTTGATTTTTTATAATGAAGTGAATAAAAAACGTCACGAGAGATATGCGGCGATGTTGTTAAGAGATGAAAATGGTGTTGAAAAGGGATTGCCAAATATGACTTATTTATTGACTGAAAAGGAACTTCTTCAGATGATGAAAAATGTAGGATTCAAGAACATAAAGAAAGTTAAGTTGAAAACAGAAGGGCACTTCGATGTTTGGATTGCTAAGAAATAATTAATTCTCTGGCAGGGGGCGTGACATTTTCGAACTGTTTTATTTATTACAATGCATCTTTTTCCTCATTCTAGAGAAGAAATTTTCTTTTTGCGCTTGGGGCTTGATGCCTAATCCTACAAGCAAATTGTAGAGTCTAGTTATTTCATGACGGTATTTAGAGTAATCCTTATTAAACACTATAACTGAGATAATTCCTCCATAAATCAAAATCATTAATATCCAAGAAAATTCAAGGAAGCTTTTCAAGTTTGCAATACTCGGTTTTTTTATAGGCTTAATATTTCCTATACTTATTGAATGATTTGCGGAGTTGTTTTGAGTGAGATTGAGGCTGTAGCCATCAATTTCAACCACTTTTTCTGAATAAGTTGATATAGCCCCTAGGTTAAAGATCAGCAGAGCTACAAATATTGTAGAGATAACTTGAATTCCTATATCGTAGGGGTGCTTCAAATGCTTCACCCTGGCAATATGGTCTCTAATTTCTGGTTTCGTTAATTTCTTTCCCATGCTAATTTCAAGCTTCGCCTAATTATATATTTAATTGTCTTCAGGAATTATGATAATTAAATATATATAGTGGCTAATATTTTATTATCTATGGCAAAACGTGAAATATCGAATGACATTAAGAAATCATTAGCCTACGCTGAAAGGAAGGCTATCATTCCAGAATCTATGAGTGAGCCAGCCGAGCCAGCGGTTCCAGTAGTCGTGGGAGTGGGAGCTGATTCTCCGAAACAAATTCCTAACGACCAGGATTAAAAAAATAAACACCCAACACTTCTTTGTAATTAAGATATATAGATTCCCAATCTAACTCTTTATCAATATCATCCACTATTTTACAAATTTTTTCCTTATTACTTCTTTTTAGTCTTAAGTAGAATCTATCCTTTATCTCTAGAATTCCCTTGAATCTGTCGCCGTTTTTTAATTTGACCAATACCCAATCACTCTTTTTCGGCTTTTCTTTTTTATAATAAACTTTTTTTATAAAAAATAGCAAATAACTCAATCCTAATATTCCGTATAGATAAATCAAATAAAAATTAACCTTGCTCCATAATTGAAATTTTAACGACAATAGCATTATAAGCCCACCCACGGTAAAAACGAACAGCCCTAATTCCCATTTTTCTGGGAAACTGTCAAATTTTGTTTTCTTATGGAAAAAATATAAAATGAAATAGGGTAACCCTAAAATAATTAGGATGTGAAATAAAGTAACCTCGGTAAACATTACACTTAAGAAATTCTGTGCTACCATGGTAAAATTTGCAAATTTACTTATTTAAGAATTATCGTGATGCATTGACACCCCTCGAGAGAAAATGAGTTAATTAACCTGAATAAGTTTATTGCTCAGGGCCCCTAAGCTTTTGGATATTTCCTCCGTTAAAGATTCCCAAATCTCAGGATAGTTTATGTTTGGGTATTGCTTACAATATCTTTTATGTATATCAGAGAGCCTTGAAGACATCCCTTTTGGGGGTTCATGGCGACAAAGATAATTTCCTAAAATCGTCAAGTCGTCAAGTGGACGTCGCCATGATTCATAATTAATATTATTTTCTAGTAAAAATTTCTTGATTTCTTCATCTGATTTTCTTTGACTAAAATATGATTTACCAAACGATTCTAACTTTGATTTTATTACTCGATCTAAGACTGCGCAATTATGATTAAGTCCTTCTTTGTTTTTACATGTGGAGGATAGAGCGACAACATCCTCTAAGATTATCCTGTTGTCATAACTTTTCCCACAAAAGACTCCTAGGTCATTTAGAGTTTTTAATATTTGTAGAATTATCTTGTACTGAGACTGAGAAGAGACAAATAACTGCGTTCTCGACCAGTTGATTTCAGCATGAAGATCATACAGCTTTTTTGCCGCACCAGGATTCACCATATTAACAAAGTCTATTTTCCCCTTTAGATAAGAGGAGAAATCTACCTTGGCTGATTTATTCTGAGAAAGCGGTCCGTCCTTTTTACAATTATGAAGTATTGCTCTTAGTCGCCTTCTTTCTTTACGAGGAACATTCAAAGTTTCATTGACGACTAAACCTGTAACAATCTGTCTATTGTAATTACTCATGAACCTAGTTTTTCTTGGAGCTATTGAAAACCCCTCCTCTTTAATTATTTTTTTAATTATATTAAAGCTGGATTTTTTTATACGGTCTCCTGAAAAAGTAAGATCATCCGCATACCTAGTGTAATCTAATTTCAATTTCTTTGCCAATCTAGATAACCTCATGTCTAGATCTCTACATAGTATGTTCGCTAGATAAGGACTTGTAGGCGCCCCTTGAGGAAGTACCTCTTTATATGTCAAAATCTCAGTAAGTATAAAGTTTGCCTGCTTATTCAGACCAAGATTCCAAGCCAAAAATCCCGAAATTCTTTTTGCACTAATACTAGGAAAGAAGTCTTTAATGTCTAGCTTTAGAATCTTTTTCTTCCCTATGTGCGGTTTAGAATTATCGACTATTGAACGATTTCTCACAAAACCACAGCAGGAATCTGAAACGCTCTTTTTGTACAGCATCTTCTCAAGAATCATTCTTTGCACTTGAAGCATGTCATCCGTAGGAGCGTTAATCTTTCTCGTTCCTCCGCTTCTTTTTGGAATCTCGAAAGTATTATACTTATCGTCTTTGTTATGAGCTAGATAAATTAACGTTCTCATTGTAACTCCTAATGTCGATGAGACATCCCTCAAGCTAATATTCCCCAGAGGAGTTAGCATCTCTGCAAGTGTTCTTTCCATAGTATTATAGTCGTAATGCTCCTACCTACCCCCTTGCTAGGAGCTGAACTGTTATTCATCATGTCAAAGCCATTCTTTATAGGCTCACATAACTACATCCTGACGTAATCATCAGGCTGCAACTAAATTAGTTGCTATTTGCTAGGAGCATTACACTGAGAAAAATGGATTATTAATTTATAAATAATTATATGGTGGCGTTTATGTGACCTTTTTGTATATTAAAATCAAAAGGCTAACCTTTTCAAGCCCTTCAATTTAGTCCTTTTTTACGCGCAGTTTTTGACCTACCCTTTTGGAAATGTCTATTTAATCAAATCCACTTCTCATCCAACTCAATCCCAATCCACTTTCTTCCCAGCCCCTCACAAGCCTTGCAAGTAGAACCACTCCCAGCAAACGGATCAAGAACAACATCCCCCTCGTTAGAACTATGAATAATCATCTTCTTCAACAAATCCAAAGGCTTCTCATGAGGATGGTTTAACTTATTATGATTAATATGCGACGCAGTCTGAACATCAGAAAAATTCTTCAAATTATATTTTGGCTTACCTTTCTCAAGAACCAATATCAATTCATACTGGTGCCTAAACGCCCACCCAAGCCCAAAATTATGCTTCTTCCAAACCAACAAGTGCCTAATCTTAAATTTAGTATACCTCGAAATGAACTCAGTCAAGAAAGGATAATGTTTCCAGTTAGTAAATAAATAAAGTGAACTATTTAATTTCAAAACCCGATACATCTCAACCAATGCAGTACAATTAATCAAAGGATTCTCATTATTCTTAATGGTCTTATTATTCATCCCATATCCAGTATTATCGCCATAAGGAGGATCGGTAACAATCAAATCGATACACCTCGAAGGCATCCCTTTCATGACTTCGATACAATCCCCATGGATGATTTTATTTAATTCCATTTTCCCCTACTATTTGTTTTAGATATTGTTCAATCCTGTCCAGTTGCGCCTTATCGCTCAATTTCATCCTACAAAGTTCGGAGATACTTATCAGTCTACTCTCAGCCTCTTTCTTTAATTTCTCTAAAAATTCTGTTTCAATCACGAAGTGGACATGGGAGTTTTTTCTCATTATATATTCTTTTGACAAGCCTTTCTATCTCTAAATTTAATTTTTTCAATATCTCAATTACTTCCTCGCCAACATCTTCCGAAATTTCGTTTTCCATAAAATAACTATTCAATCAATACTTATAATAAATCGGAGCAAAAAATGAGGCAATTTTTTGGATAATTTTTTGGATAAAAAATTGGGTAAAAAATTATCCAAAATTTTTCTCCGAGTCCCTTTATAATAAGTCCATCTAGAAGAACTATGGAAACAAAATGCAACATTTGCCAAGATGACACCGATTTCGAAGATTTCTGCCAGACCTGTCTAGATGTTCTATCGATCAAATACCCAAATGAAATAGAACTAGAAGAAGTTTTACAATGGCACAAAAACCATACCAAGGAACTAAACAAAGAAGACTGAACCTCTTGCCAATCGCAATATTCTTGCTTTTGGTAGTAACTCAAGTCAGCTTAGTAGCTGCTGCCACAGAAGCGGATTTCGAAGAAATCTTAGCACCATTGACAACGATTTACAATCTTGTCAAATATGCGGCAACAATAATCGCGGGACTTGTAATGCTATTTGCAGGAGTCACATACATAGCAAGCGGTTCGGATCCAGGAAAACGAGAAAAGGCGAAGAACATGGTAATGTATGTTATCGTCGGTCTCATAGTAATATGGGCAGCACCTTTTGTCGTCGACCTAATCTTAGGATAGTTCAAAACAAGATGAGAACAATATTTTTATTGTTAGCAGTCGCCTTAGCCTTGCCTTTGGCGACTGCGTTTAATTGTAATGAATTAACTGCGGGAGAGTTTGAAATTTGCAACTCCATCAAGCAAAGCGATTTAACCTATTTCGAAAAAGATTTATTAATCGCAGACATATTCAAACCCTCAAACACCTTCCCGAATCACGATTTTATTTATTCATGGAATTTAGATTTAGACATAACCAATCCTCCAAGTGGAATCAAAACCAGCAAAGGTTCAATAAGAAACGCATGGTTAGAAATTATTGCACCAATGCCATCAGTCTTAGAAGATGGCATACTCTACATCCCCGAAAGAGGAAAGCTATTATCCGAATACAATTATGAAGTCAAGCTTCCAAGCGGAAGACAAAGATATGATTGTAAAACAAAGTACTATCTACGAGACCAAGACGAGACACTAAGGATTTATGTTAATGGCAGATATGCAGGGAAAGACAAACTCACCAGTTTCACAGCAACCAAAGAAAACGTAGTCTTAATGGTAAAACTAGAAATTGAAGTAGAATATAAAGTAAAACACTACAGAAGAAGAAACGGAAGGTGTAGGTATTATAGCAGAGAATACATAACAGATAAGATAAAAATTACTGACACAATTAATGCAAAGCTACAGAAGACAAATCCTGACAGTCAATTCAAAATAACAAATGAGTATAATGGAGTCACTAGCGGATTCCTAAAAACAAATAACGTCAGCGCATTAGAATTAAGCTTTAAAGATTCGGTATACCAAAGAACAAGTTATGTTTACAAGCTTAATTACACATTGCCAAATTACATCTTAACATTAAGGGCAGAAAAAGTAGAAAATACAAAACTCCAAAACATTCACGTAGACGAATCAAATAATATATTCGAGTTCGTAGTCAAAGATACTTCCAATTGCAAGATAAAATTATTCAGCCATTTTGGGAACATCTTGAAAGGTTGCAACCTAGCCTACAATGAAATTGATTTCGAAATAAAAACTGACAAACTGAATTATTATGAAAACGACACAATCACAGTAGAAATATTTCCAAAAGGATTAGAGTTAATCTTAACTTATGCGAATAAAAGCATCAGCGCAACAAACTCTGCAGAGTTCAAAGCCATAAGAAATCAAAACAGAATAGTCGCTCAATTAAATACAAGGGAAACAAAGAGATTTATCAATGTTACCGACGAGAATAATAAAATATTTCTAATAGAATTCTCATCTATTAGTTTATTCGGATTCATTGTTTATAAATTTCTAAAGAGGTATGTCCCAATTACATTAACATGAGTTCTTGCGGAATAACTAATCTCGGAACTTGCCTAGTTGAAAAATTCTTTGAGTTTGTAGTCTACATTCTCAATCTACCAGTAAAGCCATTGTTAAGTATGATTGATAATCTCCTAACTCAACCAGTAAACGTAGAAATATTTCTAAGTGTATGGACAATAATAATTTATATCCTCTCTTTATTCTACGGTATACTTCTATTATTTGTAGGATTTAGATTTTTGTTAGCAGGGCATTCACCTGAGCAAAGGGAGAAAGCGAAGCGAAGCCTAGCAAATATAATCCTCATGATGGTATTTGTTCAAACAAGTTTCTTCCTGTATAAATTAATTCTAGAAGTAATCTCATCAGTCACAACAGTAATTTTCAATTTAATACGAGACGACTTCTTCCTGATAACAATGGACAGCATTAGCAACATAGGTTTAGAACTAGTCTTAGTCATTCCATACGTTATAACGCTAATCGTCACACTAATTTTCCTAGTTCTCAGATATTTATGTGTCGGGATGGGAGTCGTATTCTTCGCCCTAGGAATTTTCTTTTATTTTATAGAACCATTAAATCAATATGGAAAATTAATCTTAAATTATTTATTCGTAATAATGGCGCTACCTTTCTTTTATTCAATCATCTTTTTAGCATCATCTAAATTCTTAGAATTAGAAGTATTTGCCAATATGAAAATTGTCGTAATGATCGGAGCATTCTCTCTCGCCAATCTTGGAACATTATTCCTAATCTTATTCGTCATATTCAAAGCAGCAAACACCGCAGCAAAACCCATCGGAGGGATAAAAACAGTTATAGGAGCGTTAGCATAGATGTATGAAATTCCTCAGCAACTAGAGTACAAAGAAAAGATTGTTTTTGGATTAACTTTCGGGCAAATAGCTTACGCCCTAATGTTCTTTCCGATTATCTTTGCATTGTTTTTTAAGCTTAATGCAAGCCTTCCAATCAGAATATTTTTAGGTTCAATCCCAACACTTCTAGCCGCAGGCTTTATGTTTTTTGACTTATCAACCCAGCTAAAAAATTGGTATACCTGGTTAAAAACCAGAAATCTAAACACAAAAGAAAAGATAGAGAAAGCCTTAGCTATGGGAGAAATCAAAGATAATCTAATCCACGCAAATAACAAAAAAATCGCAGTCATAAAAGTAGAATCCATAAACTTCTCTATCAAGACTCAAAAAGAAAAAGAAACCATAGGCTACGCATTTCAAAAACTCCTTAACTCAATTGATTTTCCAATACAAATCTTAATGACAACAGAAACCCTAAACTTAGATTCCTACTTAGGAGTTTTAGAGAAGAAAATGATTGACAATAATCACAAAGAAATATTCGACTCATATCAAAACCATATGAAAAGTTTAGTTGAAAAGGATGGGGCAATGAATAGGAATTTTTATGTTGTAATCCCAGAGACAAGCGACATCGGCATTCAAATAAATCTAATTGAAGACAGGCTCCATAGCTTGAATCTTAAAACATCAAGAATGAAAAACGGACAACTAAGAAAGATTTTCACGAAGATCTTCAATAAGGAAGGCACCGATATAATTCCTCAAAAAATTAAAAACTCCCCAGATTACCTAGATGTCGACGGTAAATTCCATAAAATAATCTATGCTTACGGATATCCAAGATCAGTAGAAAACGGATTCCTTGACAAGCTTGTTAGTTGCTCTGGAAATTTTGATTTCTCACTTCACATCAACCCTCACCAAATAGAGCAAACCCTAATTATGTTAAACAAAGAACTCCAAAAACAAAGAGCTGATCTTTATGCAGCAAAACTAAAAAATCAACTCAGCCCGAGTTTAGAAATAAAATATCAGGACACAAGAGCAATTCTAGCCAACTTGCAAAAAGGAAACGAAAAGTTATTTGATGTAAGTCTATACATCAATTGCAGGGCAGATAGCTTAGAAGAACTCAACTTATTAACAAGAAAGATAGAATCCGAATTAAACTCACTTCTAATAATCCCAAGAAAGCCAATCTTCAGAATGTTGGACGGGTTCAAATCATGCTTACCCTTAGCAAAGAATTTCTTAGGAATCAATAGAAATATTACAACGCCAGCTTTATCTGCATTTTTCCCATTCACCTCATCATTCTCAAAATTTGACGAAAGCGGAGTTTGGTTGGGACTGAACAAAAACAATATCCCAATAATCAAAGATATATTCAACCTCTCAAACCCAAACGGTGTAGTCTTGGCTCAATCTGGCGGAGGAAAATCCTACTTCTGCAAACTACTGATAACAAGATATTTGCTAAACGATACAAAGGTAATGGTAATCGATCCACAAGGGGAATACGGAGCTCTTGTCGCGCATTTTAAGGGGCAGAGAATCGATCTTTCTAGAGATTCCGAGACAATCATCAACCCACTAGATCTGATGGGACACGACTACATAGAAAAACGACTTTCCCTAATGGATTTAATGAAAGTTATGTTGGGCGATTTAACAGATATTCAAAGAGCCTTTATCGACAAGGCAATAAATAGAGCCTACAAATTAAAAGGAATTACAAACAATCCTGATACCTGGAACAATAAACCTCCAATCTTGGGAGACCTAATGAAAGTCTTAAAACAAATGGAGCTAGAAGCCTCTAGTCTAGAAAAAACCACAATCAACAGCCTAGCCAGCCGTCTTGATATGTATGTCGGCGGAGTATTCAGTTTCATGAATCGTCAAACTAGTCTAGATTTCAATAATAAATTAGTATCTTTTGACATAGGAAACTTACCTTCACAAGTTAAACCCTCAGTTATGTTTCTAGTTTTAGATTACATTTATATGAAAATGAAATCTAATCTAGACCGAAAGATTTTACTTATTGATGAGGCATGGTCTTTACTTTCAAAAACCGAAGAAGCAGGATATATCTTTGAAATTGTAAAAACCTGCAGAAAATTTAACTTAGGGCTACTTCTAATTAACCAAGAAGTTGAGGGATTGCTGGATTCAAAAGCTGGGAAATCAGTCCTTGCAAATTCCGCGTATACCGTTCTAATGAAACAAAAACCTGCAGTGATAGATAGCATTTGCAGAACATTTCATTTAAGCGAAGGCGAGAGAATCCACCTCCTAACATCAAATATCGGAGAAGGTCTTTTAATGATGGAAGATGACCACTCAGAATTAAAAGTCATAGCCTCACCTGCAGAACATAAACTAATCACAACTAATCCTGATGAATTAAAAGTAATCGAAAAGAAAAAAGAACCACAGAAAAAAGTTAACATAAGAATTGATTCAAACAAAAGATTCTTTCATAAGAAAGATTTGAAGAAAGATGAAATAAAATTTCTTTTAGATGAAGGTTATAAAATTAAGAAATATAAAAATCTCCTAACCGATAAAATGGAAGACTTTCTTTTACAACCAAGACACAACGAAAGCCTAACGCACTTATTCATGACACATAATATATCTGAGTTTCTAAATAAAAATGGAATCGAAACACAATTGTATACAACCAAAAAGCCAGATGTTGTTTTTGAAATTAATGGAAAGAAATATGCGATTGAGATTGAGACGGGATCTGTTCTAAGTAAGGTTAGCAGAATGAAAGAAAAACTAGAGGTCTTAAATGAATATGATGAATGGTTTTTTGTTGTAACTGATAAGACAAAGGTTGCAAAATATAAAAGATTCGGAGACTCTATTTGCGTAAGATATGTAAAATCCAGACTGAATAAACTTCTTAAAACAGTGGAAAATGCCTAAAAATGCACACCCCCGAATTGCGCATCTAATCTCATACTTTCCGTCGACAAAATCTTAAGAATTCGTCAAAAAGCCCGTCGGCATAATACAGTTGTTAGGGGCTACGGGCTTCGCCCTATCCCCTAACAAAATATAAATACCGACCTTCCCCTCAAACTACCATGCTAATAAAAAAATCCGAAACAAGAGAACATAAAAATTCTCCATCTTGCACAGTATGGGAACACGACCACCCAACCGACAACCTAAGCCTAGCAACCACCCTAATCGACGGACGCTACCCTGAAGAAAAACGAGTAACAAATACAGAATGCGAAGAAATAGTTTATGTGATCGGCGGCTCGGGGGTCATCCACTCTGATAAAGGAGATTTCGAAATCAAAGAAGGTGATTCGTATTCTTTCAAAAAGAATGAGAAATATTACATTGATGGTAATAAATTATTCCTAACACTAATCAATGCTCCGAAATGGACTTTTGAGCAATACAAAGAAGTTGAATAAACTTTCTATAGTACCATAAATCTTTAATTTAACAAATAAACACAATTTAAATATCTTCTTCCATAGTCCAACTACAAAGAAAAAGAAAATATCAGAAACTTACTCTTTCAAAAGTTTCTGATATTTTTCCTCCAGCTTTTTCATCTTACCTTCCGCCTGAGATAACTTCTTGCTAGCAGCATCTTTCGTAATCTCAGTCAAGTGCAATTTCTTCAAAGTATCTCGCTTAACACCCTGAACCTTCGCAAGCTTAGTATTCAAATCCGCAATCTCTCGATGCGCTTTATCGTCCAAACGCTCCAATATCGAATTATCCGAAAAATTAAACGCAACCTCTTCAGACAAAAGATCCCTCGCTTTCATAATCGCAGCTTCCTTCGTAGTCTCAAACTCAGCCAACTTATTCGCCGTATCCAAATCAGTCAAATCCAAATCACGCTGCGCCTCCTTAGACATCAACTTCATCTCATTAACCAAATCAATCTGCTTCGCAACCATTTGCTCACGAATATCCAAAAGCTTCTTAGACTCGCTTTCCAAAGACTTCATCTTCGAAACAAACGCCGCAATACTAGATTTATGAATCTCTTCCTTACCTTTCTTTGATTTAAGATTAGAAATCTTCTCATCAATTTCCTTACGATGATTCTTCAAATCCTCTGCAATGGCCTCAATACTTTTTTTCTGTGATATTATCTTCATGTAAAAAGATTTAGCAAGCCCCAAACTAGCCTCGGCTTGATTCACCTTAAACTGCCGTATAGCTTCCTTTACTCTCTTCCCCTCCGCCTTGTAAAAAGCAGACATATCGTCAGGACTATCAAAAGTCTTAGCTTCACCAGAAATACTAGCCGACTTCGGCATTTCAATCTTCTTCGATTTCATTTTTTCATTTTTTAACATTTTTACCTCCTGTTTTTATTTAGAACGCGACATCCCCGATTTAATTTTCTTAATGTCCTCTTCAAAATCGACATAATCCTTCTTAGGAGCGCCAGCCGATTTCCTCAACAATTCCTTCTCTTCAGTCGAAACACCACTAGACTTCACTTTACCCGACTTTATCTCCTTAAGCTCTTTCTTAAGGTCAGAATGATTACTCTTCGCTACGCGCTTCTTACCAACATTAGAAACCTTATCTCGCATAGCCCTAGCTCTTTCCATCTCTCTATCCAATTTTTGAGACTTTCTAACAACTTTGGTCTTAGTAGGAACCAACTTAGCCCCCGGCAACTTCAATTCCTCATAAAGCTTAGGATGACTCTTCTCTAAAAGACTCTTCACCCTAGGCGCCCTCTTTTTACGATGAACAACTTTCTTTTTCACTGGCTCTACTTTTGCAACCTTCGGTTTGACAGAAACAATCTTCGATTTAATCTTCTTAGCCCTAGGCTTCCTGACCCCTGGTTTAACCTTCTTAGCTCTAGGCTTCACAACTTTCGGCTTCACCTTAACCTTCTTAACAGCTACAGGCTTAACCGGAACAATCTTAGGCTTAACCTTCACAACCTCAGGCTTAACCCTCTTAAACTTCATAGGCTCAATCTCAACATTCTCTTTCCTCGCAAAAAGACTCTTCACAACTCTCACAAAATGACCAAGCATATTTCTAATCCTCGCCCTAGCAAGAACAACCGCCAAAGCCGCAACAAGTCCAGCAATATAAAGAAATTTCACAAGCGACATATTGAAAGGCGACAACTTCAAAACACCGGCCCTATCAGCATAGAACAATACACCGGCCAAAACCACAAAGAACAAGAAAGTCCCAATAGAAAGCTTATGCCTCCTTATCCATCTACTCTCAGGCTCCAAAGCTTTCCGAATATCCTTCCTTTCCCAATAAATTATGCCGGCAAGAACAAGTATACCAAGAACAAACAAAAGAAAATAAGCATTAGTTCTTATTACCTCACCAACATTTAACACAGTCTGCCCAGTCAAAAATCCAGTATCCTCAGCTTCATCTAATTCCCCTCCAACATCAATAACCCTCAATGCCCTCGCATAATACGAATCATAATTAACTTCTGCATAAAAATTATAGGTTCCAGGTGCAATCGTAGCAGGCAAGAATAACTCAGTCGACTCAGTCTTCTCTTCGAAATCAGCCATATAAATTGTATCAAATCCTTCAGTCACAACTTCACCTTCGCTATTCTCAAGCCAAAACTTAACAACAACATCACCATGAATCGCAGCAACCCCTTTCAAAAAATACGTAAACCCAAAAGACTCCCCGGGAAAAATCGGCGATTCAACATCCTCAATCTTCATATCGAAAAGCTTCAAACAACGACCCATCCAACAAGTCTTCGTATCATTACAATCCGAATCCGAATTACACTCATCATCATAACAAATCTTCTCTAAACAGTATTGCCCCACGGCACATCCAGTATCATCATAACATTCAGCAATAGATCCACCTCCGCCGCCGCCACCGCCGCCAGTAGTAGGTGGCGTCACAGGCGCAACATAACTCAAACTAAAATTCTCCGTCTCGCTAAAATTCTCATTAGTCGCATTATCTGTACAATTAACAGACCAATTATAATCCCCGTTAGTTAGTCCAACAGCAAAAGTCTGCGTCACATTCTTTACAATAGAAGTATCCGAAGACTTGAAAGCATCATTAACTATCAAAGAACAATTCTCTACTTTAGACAAGTCAGTCACATTATAATTAAAACTAACAGTCGAAGAACTAATCAACATCGTCCCATTAATCGGCGAAATCAATTCCACCACAGGCCCATCAAAATCCACAATGAAAGTAATCGAAGTAGACTGCACATTCCCAAAACTATCATTTGCATAAACAACCAAAGTATTAGAACCCTCCGCAAATGTCACATTTACAGGTACGGTATACATCACATTCGTCCCATTCCAATTATACCAAACACTAACCCCATCACTACTAACATTAATCAAGACACTTCCATTTCCATAACTCTGATTCAAAGGCGAATGAACAGTAACATTGGGCGCAACAGTATCCAAAATAATTGTCAAAGTCTCAGTAGCATTCTCATTACCCAGGCTATCATTAGCACTAGCATTCAGGTAATAAGTCCCATCCGTCAAATCCGTAAAGTTAACAAAAGTCTCATTCGTAGAATTCACAAGTCCGCTCAAATTATACAGGTATATCATTACACTATCCAAGAGGACATCAATAGCAGAAACATTAGCAACAATATAATCCTGCGAAACATTCCCAGTCGTAGTCGGTGCAACAAACTCTATCATAGGAGCCGCATTATCAAGATAAATAAACCTAGTCTCAGTAGAGTTAACATTGCCAAACGTGTCATTAGCAGTAGCATTCAAACGATAAACCCCATCATCCAACCCAGTAAAATTAACAGACGTCCCAATCGTAGAATTAACTAATCCACTTAAATTATACAAATAAATAATAGTAGTATCCAAATTCAAATCACTAACACCAACATTACCAATAATATAATCCAAAGCATAAGAACCATTCACAGTCGTCGGAGCAACAAATTCAATTAAAGGATTAACACTATCAATCGTAAAACTAACATTCGTAGAATTCACCTTACCACAACTGTCATTAGCATAAACAACCAAAACATTAACACCCTGATTAAACGTCACATTCACTTCACCACTATACGAAACATTAGTCCCATTCCAATTATACCAAACAGCCTCGCCATCACTACTCAAGTTAACCAAAATCTCATCTTCGCTATAATTCTGACCTAATGGCGAATGAATATTGATAAGAGGAAAGGCCTTACGAATAACAATCAATCTAGTTTCCGTACTATTAACATTCCCAAAAGTGTCATTAGCAGTAGCATTCAAATAATAAGTCCCGTCACTAAGATTTGTAAAATTGGCAAAAGTACCAACGGCAGAATTCACCAGCCCCGATGAATTATACAAATAAATAACAATAGTGTCCAAGTTCAAATCACTTACCGACACATTAGCAACAATATCTTCCACAGAACAATTAGTAGCATTAGTTGTAGGCTCCACAAATTCAATCATCGGCGCAGTAGTATCCAAAACAATCGTCAAAGTCTCGGTAGAATTAGAATTCGCAAAAGTATCATTAGCCGTAGAATTCAAATAATAAGTCCCGTCCGCTAAGTTAGTAAAATTAGCAAATGTCTCAATAGAAGAATTCACAAGCCCACTAGAGTTATACAAATAAATAACCGTAGTATCCAAATTCAAATCACTTACCGTAACATTAGCAACGATATAGTCCTGAGAGTAATTACCCGCAGCAGTCGTAGGAGCAACAAATTCAATCAAAGGCGCAGTAGTATCAACAACAAAAGTCACATTGCTCACATTCAAATTCCCAAACGTATCATTGGCATAAGCGTAAAGAACATTAACACCCTCGGCAAAAGTCACATTAACCCCAGAACTATACGAAACATTCGTCCCATCCCAATTATACCAGACATCATCCCCATCGCTAGATATGTTAACCAAAACCGTAGCATTGGTATAACTCTGATTCAAAGGCGAAATAATACTTATACTAGGCGAAGTAGTATCCAATATAATAGCTCTAGTCTCAGTAGAATTCAAATTCCCAAAACTATCATTAGCAGTAGAATTCAAATAATAAGTCCTGTCCACCAAATCCGTAAAGTTAACAAAAGTCCCAATAGATGAATTAACTAACCCACTATCACTATACAAGTATACCGTTACAGTATCCAAGTTAACATCAACAGCCGAAACATTCCCAACAATATAATCCTGAGAAACATTACCAGTTGTAGTAGGCGCAACAAATTCAATAGCAGGCGCAGTTGTATCAATAGTAAAAGTAATATTGGTAGAATTCAAATTACCAACATTATCATTAGCATAAGCAACCAAGGTATTAGAACCCTCATTAAACGTCACATTAATCTCTGAACTATAAGTCACGTTAGTCCCATTCCAATTGTACCAAATATTGTCCCCATCACTACTTACATTAACCAAAACCGTAGCGTTATTATAACTCTGATTCAATGGCGAAATAATCTCAAGAGAAGGCGCAGTAATATCAACCGTAAAAGTCACATTACTAGAATTAGTATTCCCACAACTATCATTAGCATAAACAACCAATGTATTAACTCCCTCATTAAACGTCACATTAATCTCTGAACTATAAGTCACATTAGTCCCATTCCAATTGTACCAAATATTGTCCCCATCATGACTCAAATTAACCAAAACAACTCCATCTTCATCATAGGTCTGATTCAAAGGCGAATGAATATAAATCGTAGGCGGAATTGTATCAATCTGTACGGTCCGAGTCTCCGTAGAATTCTCATTGCCCAAACTATCATTAGCCGTAGAATTCAAATAATAAGTCCCGTCCGCTAAGTTAGTAAAATTAGCAAATGTCCCAATAGAAGAATTCACAAGCCCACTAGAGTTATACAAATAAATAACCGTAGTATCCAAATTCAAATCACTAGCAGTTACATTACCAAAAATCCAATTCCTCGAACAATTAGTGGTATTAGTAGTCGGCTCAACAAACTCAATCAACGGCGCAATACTATCAACATAAAACGTCACATTCGTATAATTAACATTCCCTGAACTATCATTAGCCCAAGCATAAAGAACATTAACACCCTCATCAAAAGTCACATTCACCTCACTAACATAAGAAACATTAGTCCCGTCCCAATTATACCAAACATTATCCCCATCACTACTCAAATTAACCAAAACAGTAGCATTGCCATAACTCTGGTTCAAAGGACTAACAATCTCCAAAGTCGGAACAATCGTATCAACATAAAACGTCACATTCGTATAATTAACATTCCCAGAACTATCATTTGCCCAAGCATGAAGAATGTTCAGCCCCTCATTAAAAGTCACATTAACCTCTGAGGCATACGTTGCATTCGTCCCATTCCAATTATACCAAACATTCGTCCCATTACTAGTTATATTCACAAGAATCTCATCGTCAGTATAAGCCTTGCTTTCAGGCGAAACAATCTCCAAAGTCGGAACAATAGTATCCACATAAAACGTCACATTCGTATAATTAACATTCCCACAACTATCATTAGCCCAAACATGAAGAATATTCAACTCCTCATCAAAAGTCACATTCACCTCACCAGCATAAGATACATTAGTCCCATTCCAATTATACCAAACGCTATCTCCATCACTAGTTATATTCACAAGAATCTCATCATCGGTATAAGCAGCACTCTCTGGCGAAACGATATCAATTGTAGGAGGAACAGTATCAATCTTAATCATCCTAGTCTCAGTAATATTAACATTCCCAAGCGTATCATTAGCCGTAGCATTTAGATAATAAGTATCATCCGCCAAATCAGTGAAATTAACAAACAAATCATTAGAAAAATTCACAAGCCCACTAGAATTATACAGGTATACCGTCACGCTATCCAAATTATCCTCCACTACAGAAACATTAGCAGCTATCCAATCCCTAGAACAATTAGTAGTATTAGTCGTCGGCTCAACAAACTCAATCAAAGGAGCAACACTATCAACAAAGAAAGTCACATTCGTAGAATTCAAATTACCCAAACTGTCATTGGCCCAAGCATAAAGAATATTAACGCCTTCATTAAATGCCACATTCACTTCACCGCTATACGTCACATTAGTCCCATTCCAATTGTACCAAACACTTGTCCCATCACTAGAAATATTAACCAAAATCTCATTATCAGTATAACTAGAATTCAAAGGCGAAACAATCTCCAAGCCAGGTGCAGTGTTATCAATTGTAATATTATCAGCATATCCAAAAGAACACCGACTCTCATTATCACAAGCTTCAACCCTAATCTCATACCATCCATCCACTGCCTCAGTAGAATCCCAAACATAACTCAAATTCAAAGAATTATTCGACTTAATATCCTGAACGAATGTATCATTTTCATCCGTCAAACTAATATTATAAAACGAAATAGCATTCCCATTAAAAGTTATAGAGGCAGTATAATTAATAACAACATCACCATTATAACTCCCTTCAACAGGCGAATAAACGTCCGGAGCAGTTGGAGGCAAATCCGTCAAATCAAAAACATCAGTCCGCACATCAGAACAATTCTCATTATTAACACTATCATTTGCACAAGTATAATAATTAAACGCATCGGTCCCATCATACTGGTGCAAATGCGCATCCACTGTTCCACCAAAATCCGACCAACTATCACCTTCATTCGTCGAAAGCTGAATCGTATCCTCCTGAGAAATATTATCAATATAATAAATATCATAACTATTCTTCTTCCCTTCACCTCTAAAAATAAAATACGAAGTATTAGTAACATAAACATCATAAATAAAACCTGTAGTGATATTCATACCAAACGGAATAGTCTGATGAGCAGAATAAACGGAATGAACATGATTGTATTCAGTCTGAGCAGGCATATTATAAAAATTCACACAATAATCACTATCCTTTGGCTTCCCAGAAACATAAGAAGAATTACAATAATAAATCCGCAAATCCTTATCCCCGCCAACTTCATTATTACTAATCATTATCTCAAGAATAGAATACTCTTTCACATTCGAAACATTAAATAATCTAACCTTCATCATGTCCCTACCTCCATCTAACTCATAAGAAGAATGCATCATGGTCTCCATCACTAACTCATCAAAGTTATAAGTCGCAGGATAAACCGCGCTATCATCCAACTTAAAATACCAAACATCCGAATCATTCGTAATATCTACATGCTCTGTCTCGAAACCATAATAATCAGCAGTTCCATTCGTATAAATAGAACCCCCCCCCGTAGAAGAATTCGTCTTATAATACAACTGGACAGAACTAACATTCAACTTAATATTATCCGAAATATTATAGGAAATATTCAAAAGTCGGCCAAAAATATTAAAGGTATCAACATCATCAGGATCCTGAAAATTAAATAAAACCGAAGGCGCCTCATTATCCAGAATAATCGTCTGAGTCTCAGTCGAATTCTCATTACCAACACTATCATTAGCCGTCGCATTCAAATAATAAAATCCGTCAACCAAGCCAGTAAAATTAAAATAATTGCCAATAAAATAATTAAACAATCCAGTAGAATTAAACAACCGAATTAAAATTGAATCTATATTCGTATCACTAGCCGAAACATTAGCAACAACCCAATCTTGCTTATAACTTCCTGTTTCAGTAGTCGGCAAAACAAAATCAACCAAAGGATTAGTCGAATCAGTAGTATAAGTCACATTCGGAACAACAGAAGAATAATTCGTCCCATCATAAACCCTGCAATATTCTGTATGGCTAGTATCATCAGTCGGAACTGCAAATGTACAAGTTAAAACATAAGGATAAGTCGTATCATTCAACGTCCCCCCAGTACAATCCGTATTCGCAGAAGTCGGCGTCGCAGTACTATCACAATACAAAAACAACTCATCAGCATCACTGTCATTAACCCCATTAGAAGTCGTATTCGCATAAATCGTAATCGTCTCCCCGCCCTTAATCAAAGAATGCGAAGCTATTATGTCTATTATGGTGGGCGCCGCATTCGGAGGAACTACTGAAAAACTTATATTGTTAGACCTTTCACTGGCACCCTTATCACCAATAGTATACAAATAAGTGCTACTGTCACTCGTAGTCCCCGTACCAGAAGTCAAACAAATACGCATTCCAAACTTATCCTCATTATTAGTATCCTTCAACTTTATCTCATCATCTCCCCCAACATCATCAACATAAAACTGAATAGTATCCGTCTCACTTGAATGAATAAAGGCAGTACATTGAGGATCATTCTTGTACTCTGCGTCATATTTAATCCAATCGCAAGAGTCCACCGTTGCTCCACTACCAAAAATATTCCCAGATCCCATTACTCCCACAATATTAAAATAACCGGTGGCAGAAGGATCTTCTCCGCTACCCATATCCCATTTCTCTTCATACTGGGACCCATCAGCATAGGCGGATACCTCATATTCTAAACAATACTCCGTATCGTCTTCTATTGTCCCACTATCACAAGTTACAACTTGATTATCCGTATTTGTTAATGTTAAAGAACAAACTTCTGTTCCCGCTCCAGGCGTAAGAGAGGTCGATTCATAAACAACAAAATCATGGTCAGTCCAATACAAGTCCGGAACAACACCTCCCGCCGAAGCAAACCCAATACTAGCAATGAACGCAAACAACAAAACGAACGCAAATTTCTTACAATAAACCATTTCCAAGACCCTCCCTAATGTAATCATGCGATTCTTCCATCATATCCAAAGAAAAACTCTCAATAGGATTATAATCATCAGTCAAAACAATTCCTTTCTCCGTCAAAACCTCAACCTCAACAAACTCATCATTAATCTCCAACTCAAAATCACTAGCATAAAACACAATATTAGCAAACCCAGTCCCAGTAGCTTTAGTATAAACATTCTCAAAAACCTCTTCCAATGTCCTACCAATCGAAGCAACCTGCCTATGGTCACTCTTATTCCCGCCAGTCTCATAACTAATAACATTAATAGCTAAAACCCCATCCTCAGGCATTATACTCTTCAGCTCCCCAAACGCTTCCAAAGAAAACAAATAAGGATAAAGCGAATACCCCCCGTAAACATCAATCATCACGACATCATACTCCGCATCATTATTCCGAACATAATTTCTACCATCCCCAACAACAACCTTCCCAGTAAAATCAAAATACTCCCTAGCAATATCAACAATCTCTGGGTCAACTTCCAAATTCACAACCTCAACACCACTACCCCGAAGCATCTTATCGATCCCGCCAGCACCCATTCCAATCATAAGAACATTCTCAACACTTCCCTGATAATCAACAGCATCCTTAAGCAACTCAAGATAATCAAAACCAAACTCGCCACTCTTCAAATCATAAACGTTCTCAACAGCCCCATCAACAAGTAAATACCTAACCTCATCTCTATCAACAACCTTCAACCTCGAATAAGCCCCCTCCGTCTCATAAACAATCTCAAACCTATTCCCAACTTCCACAGAACTAATCAAAGGAGCCAAGAGGACCATTACCCCAATCAATGCCACACCAAAAGAAAACAACTTCTTCCTAGAATTAATCCCATGAGGCGCAACTATCAAAACAAGCAACCCCCCAAGAATATAAGTTATAGTATTAATCCCAAGATTAGGAATCAAATAAAACCCAGCCAAAATCGCACCAACAAAACTACCCACAGTAGCAACCCCATACAAATTCCCAGCAGTAACACCAACTTTTTCCATATCCTTAGCCTTCAACTTAATAGCATAAGGCGAAACCATCCCAAGCAAAAACAACGGAACCGAAAACAAAAGAGCAGCACTAGTCAAAGCCCCAAACCTAGGACCAAGAAAGTTAGTACCAACCAAAACCGAATTCATAATCAACGGAATCGCAACAATAGACAATGCCGATAAAAATATAATCAAATAAAGAAAACCCGCCTCAGGCTTCTTATCAGACATTTTACCTCCTACGTAATACCCAAGAGACAAAGCCATAAGCGTCACCCCAATCAAAGAAGACCAAACATAAATCGTAGTCCCATAATAAGGCGCAACAATCCTCGTCCCCAAAATCTCCAAGACCAAAATAACCGCTCCAGTAATAAAAACAGTCAAATACAAATAATACTTCTCAAGAAACTTCATTCTTTGCTCCCAATATGATAAACCTTAGCCATACCAATCCTCTCAAATGAAGTAGCATCATTTTCCTCTAACCTCGCAAGAGCAATCCTCACGGTTGCTCCAGACAGTTCAGATTTACGTATTAAATCAGTAATACTTAAGCGTCCATGCTTTCTCAAAAGATCATAAATCTTTTTTACATTCCCCTCAAATCTTTTTCTTATTTTATCACTCATTTTTATCTAAATCTTGTCAAAGCTGTTTTCTATATATTTACTTGCGTTCATTTTTGGACTTTTTTTATCAAGATAGTTTAACATCTAAACTTCGCTCTTTAACAACACTAATCAGTATTAATAATTAATATCACTAACTAATAAAAGAAAAATATCATTTGTATTAAATATAATCACGAATATATTATAAAAACACTAATTCTTTATCCAAAAATTATTTTATTTATCAAAAGAGCATATTTTCAATTGTGAGATTTATTATTGATAACTTTTTTCAATCCTTCTTCGACATCTTCAACAGCAAACATTATTCCTGCCAAAAGAAGTTCTATCTTAGAAGCACCTTGCATATCTCGCTTCTTCGCCTCATCCCGAATTTGTTTTATGTTCCTTTTCATATTATTTTATATCCCACCTATTATAAGAATTTATACACTCAAATAATCTTTTTTTCTAATAAAAATCAATAAAAATACCCATATCGTTCTAGTATTTCATGTTTTATAAGATTATTCTTACTCATTAAATAAAAAAATTACAAGGACCACAATTCCGAAATCTAAGCCACGTAATCGAACACGCATTACATCAAGCTTTAGCTGAGTAACTCAATTTCCCCATACTCCCCGGAAAATAAGTACACTTATGCTCTTCTGTAACTAACACACTTCTCTCATAAGCAATTATCCTATTAAACCCCTTAGAGATTTTATCCTTCATCTTCTCAAATTCATCAACACTCTCCGTATGAAAATCAATCATTAAGTTACAACTACCAACGCCCCTAACAACATAACACACCTCAGGCATACTCTTCAAAAAGCTAATCATCTTCTCCTTCTCTTCCGCAGGACAAGACTTCAACCTCAAAAACATTATATGCCAAAGATGACCCAGTTTAGAAACATTAATTAATGGTTTATATCCTTGAATGATTTTTTCTTTTTCCATTTTTTTAAAAGAATACGTAGCATTCTTAACACTCATTTTAGTCTCCCTAGCCATATCAACAATAGTCATTCGAGCATTGTTGGCAAGTATACCTAATATTTTTTTATCATTTTTGGTTAATTCTATTGGCTCCTCTTCACTTATTTTAGAGTGATCTATCGGCTGATGCTTCCCATTAGCTTTACTATGAATTTTCTTGTACCCTAATTGTGATGCACTTAGAACAATAAAGAAGGTATAATCAAGCATTCCACCTTTCAAGACACTCAAAACATCTTCTAGGTATCCACTAAATTCTCCTACATTTTTAGCTAGAACCGAAACAATCAATTGCCATTCCCCCGTAAGAGAACAATACCATACAACATTAGGAATCTTGCTTAAACCCTTAACAATCACACCCTTGTCTTTTTTGGGCATATATTTCAATTTTACTAAAATATTATAGAAAGTATACCCAAGTTTATTCGTATCGAAGTAAGTTATAAACTCTTTAATATACCCTTTTTTTATCATGTTGTCGACGTTATAATTAATTGACGGTTTAGAAATCTTTAACTTATTACTAATCGATGTAACACTTTGTCTTGCATTAACATCTAACTCCTTTAAAATCTGCCTTTCCTTTTGATGTAGCTTCGTGCCCTTCAAATCTTCCATGGAATGCAAAAACCCCACATATTTTTAAGTTTATGGGTTTATGTTAAAGAAATCAAACCAAAGCTTTTATTAACAGAATTTGCCTAAAATTATTGGTAAAGAGGTGTGAGGTGATGAGGAGATCATCATGGCAAACACCCAAACCAAAAAAACCTTGGTTCCGCGAACCAAAATAAGTAGCGAGGGAAAAGTACATTACAGCGAAAGCTTCCAAGCATGGAACACCCTGAAGCTAAAGAAAGAATTATTCTCAGAATTCCCACAACTACAGGAGAAAAGATCTAAATTTTCTTACGAATTGATTTATCATAGGAATCCAGAGGAATTCGAGAAGGCTGTAAAAGAAATGGTAAAGGAGGGATCGGCAGTTATGCCATTATTATTGAAGATATATAAGGATAAGTGATATTGAAGCTTTTTGTCACCCAACAGTAGACCGACAATATTTATAAAGTAAAACCACTATAAATCAGCAACGATAAAGATCATTTGGGCATTAAAGGAAAAAATCCCAATAGGATCACATTTTACTATCCACTCGGTGGGAGCGTTAGACCCTTTTGGCATATCGCAGAGACTAATTTTATGTACAACTTTTACGCAAGTTACTTATTAAAATAAGTAACCTAAACTATAAATGAAGAAAATTAGAATTTCGAGATATCACAACTCAGAATCTGTCACCAGTAGGTGGTCGACAAGACTTAAATATTACGTCCAGCTGGACAAGACGACGCAATGAAATTTGATCCTTACAATCACCAAGAGTCATGGACTCGGTGGAAAAATAAGGTTCGGGAGTTGGGTGGTATCCCGAACACCTCCAGACAAAACTCGGAGATTCTTTTAAGATATTTGCAAGACATGGAACTCGGAGTCAACACTTCAATGAAAAGTAAAAAAGGAGCACGAAGCTTTATTCGATTAAATACGTTAAGACAAAGACTAACCTCTTTATCTAGAAAATTTGAAACTATTCTTAAAGTAGACGATATGACAAAATTAACCGAGCAACAAGTTTGTTCATTCTTCGTTGATATGCGAAACGGGGTCATAACTCGGCTAGACGGGCGCAAATATAGGGCGACACGCGACTTTGTCAAAATATTTAAATCATTCTGGCACTGGTGGCAAATAGTCGCACAGAAGGCAGGACAAACAATTGAAGATATTACCATTTATTTAGATTCCTCAGGCGAGAAACCCGAATGGGTATACCTCAATGAAGAGCAAGTCCGAATCTTTTGGGATAGTTGTAACTTAAAATATAGAGTTCTCGTAATGTTCTTATTTGATACGGGAATTCGAGCCCCGACCGAATTATTGAACGTGAAAGTTTCCGATTTATCAGCAGACTATAAAGAGCTTAATATTCGCCATGAAACCAGTAAAACTTTTGGAAGAAGAATTAAATTAATGATTTGTCCTGGAATTCTTAAGAGATATGTTGAAGATAGCGGATTAGAGCGGGATGATTATCTATTCAAATTTAATCCATCTGTTGCCAATCGCTATCTAAAAAGACTTGCTAAGAAATTATTCGGCGATGGGAAAAGTTTAGCGGGTCAGAATTATTCAGATTTAACAATGTATGATTTTAGGCATTGTAGTTGCTGTTATTGGTTGCCGAGATATAAATCCGAATCCGCGTTAAAATTCAGATTCGGTTGGAAGAAGTCAGACAAGATTCATTATTACTCTGAAATGCTTGGCATGAGAGACACAATTAGTGAAGAAGATTTACTGGTTGATGTTACAAAAACCGAATTAGAAAACAGGTTAATTAAATCAGAGAACAAAAGCGAATTAATGGAGGCGCAAGTCAATGCAATGAAAAAGCAATTAGCTGAAATTTATATTCATGTAAATAAATTGCATAGCCAAGCAAAACTAATACCTTGTGGAAACTGATGAGCTACTTACTCCGTTTATATTATTGACAATAGCTTTTTCAGTAGCTTTTACCAAATCACTTCAAGAAATTGAAAGAAGTATTCAAGAATTCCCTAATAAGTTATTCACTCTTCTTACTCACCCAAATTTTATTATTACTATTTTTTCTATTGCCTTTCTTGGAATAATTTTCTTAACAAATATCCGCCATAAATCACGTAAAGATTATAAGAAATGGGAGCCTGAAAAAGAAGAAATAGTTAAGGAATTGCTACAAAAGAAAGTTGATGAATTAGATTATGAAGATAATTTTGATGAGGACATAAACGAAATTGATGAAGAAGATGAAGAAGATGAAGAAGGTGATATTGATGGAGAGGAGGCATTTGAACCAATACCTATTGGAACTTATAGGAGAAGTGTAAGCATAAAAGTTGATTCAAATAAAAGATATTTTCATAAGAAAAATATAACCAAACATGAAGTAAAATATCTCTTAAATGAGGATTATCAAATTAAAAAATACAAAAACCTCCTAAACGGCAAAATGGAGGACTTCCTTTTACAACCAAGACACAACGAAAGTTTTACTCATTTATTCTTAACGCATAACATCTCAGAATTTCTAGAAAAGAACGGAATCGAAACACAATTATTTATAACTAAAAAACCAGATATAGTTTTTGAAGTTCAAGGAAAGAAATTCGCAATTGAAATTGAAACTGGTTCTATTTTTTCTAAAATCAGTAGGATGAAAGAAAAGCTAAAAGTTTTAGAAAATTATGACAAATGGTTTTTCGTTGTGACTGATAGAAATAAAGTGAAAAAATACAAAAAATATGGCGATGCTGTTGATAAAAGATATGTGAGATCAAGGTTAGATAAGCTGGTAAAACTGGCAAAAAAAGCCCAAAAATAGGACTCTGGATTTCAGGGTGTAAATTGGGGTCCTATCGTCGAGAAAAGTTGATTAGAATTGCCAAAGAGTCAGTCGGCATAATACATATATATGATGGTACGGACGTAAGGGTCTAAAGGAGGTGATAAGATTAACATAAGGTTTCCATTCCCAATAGAAAGAAGTTTCCATTCCTAATAGAAACCTTTATAAAATTAAATATCTTATATAAAATATGATAACAAAAGAAGACCTAACTAAAGTAATAAAAGAACAAAGAAAATGGGTAGAATCCACTGAGAGGGGTATCTCTAGAGAAAAAGTTGAAGAAATAAAGTTGAACAAATCCTTTGCCTTAGTTGTTGCGGGAATAAGGAGATGTGGAAAAAGTACCCTTCTAAACCAAATACTAAAAGAACAAAAGATTTTTTATTATCTAAATCTTGAAGACCCCAGGTTGGAGGGGTTTAAGCTAACAGATTTTAATACCGCAGAAGAAATTTTTAATGAAATTTATGGAACTGGTGGAGTTTACTTTTTTGACGAGATTCAAAATATTGAGAAATGGGAAAAATTCATTAGATATTTAGTAGATAGAAAAAACAAAGTAATGATAACTGGGTCGAATGCCTCACTTTTAAGCAGAGAACTTGGGACAAGACTTACTGGAAGGCATTTAAGCTACGAACTCTTTCCATTTTCCTATACAGAATTTCTAAAATTCTCTAAACAGAAACCAAATGCAGAATCCTATTCAGACTATCTATACAAAGGAGGATTCCCAGAATTCTTGAAAGATAATGACGAAACTCTTTTGCATGAACTGCTAAGAGATGTTTTAATGAGAGACATAGTAAATAGATTTGGAATTAAAAACACTGCGATACTAAATAAATTAGCAATTTATTTATTGACAAATGTTGGAAAGGAGTTCTCCGCAAACTCCCTTAAGAAAATGCTAGAGGTTAAATCTGTTCAAACAATCATAGATTATATTTCTTATTTGGAGGATTCTTATTTAATTTTCACAATACCTAAATTTAGCTACTCTTACAAAAAACAACAAGTTAATCCAAAAAAAGTCTATTCCATAGATAATGGACTTTCCTATGCTAATTCAGTATCCTTCTCAAAAGATAAGGGGAAAATGTTAGAAAATGAGGTATTCTTAAATTTAAGAAAAAAGTACAAAGAAATATTTTATTTTCAGAAAGATAAGGAATGCGATTTCATAATTAAAGAGAAAGAGAAAGTTATTCAAGCGATTCAGGTTTGCTATGATTTTAATAAAGAAAATAGGGACAGGGAGATAAGTGGCTTATTAGAGGCAATGAATGAATTGAAGCTAAAGCAAGGGTTAATCTTAACACATAATCAAGAAGACAAATTTGAAATTGAAGGAAAGGAAATAATTCTAATGCCAGTCTGGAAATGGTTATTAGAAGAGAGTAAGCCCCACAAAGCGCCCACAAAGGCAATTTAAAGGGCTTTGTCGGGCTCTTAATCAGCATTCTGAGAAAGGATGGGCTAATATTCTAATCTCACCTAACAACCAAAAACCTAAGTTTCGCAACATCAATAATTGACGGACGATATCCCGAAGAAAAAAGAGTAACAAATACAGAATGCGAAGAAATAGTTTATGTAATCGGTGGCTCGGGAGTCATCCACTCAGACAAGGGAGATTTCGAAATCAATGAAGGCGATTCATATTCTTTTGAAAAGAATGAGAAATATTATATTGAAGGCGATAAATTATTTTTAACATTAATCAACGCCCCAAAATGGACTTTCGAACAATACAGAGAAGTTGACTAAATAACGTTCCAATCGCCGTAGCCGGATGAATGTAATTCTAAGAAGTGGAGATTAATTTATATTAGAAAAATATACGAAGCTCTTTCTTTAAATATATTTTATGTCTCTTTTTATTTTGATAAATTTGTATTTTTCAGATTACCGATTAAGGCCCCTGTGAAGTTTATATATTTCCATATAGTAGAAATGTTTAACTATAATTTTTCTTTAAGAATTTAGTAGAATAAGTCCCCAATTACAGAAAGATATATTTTACTTTTGACAATTTAAAGTATTCTTAAGCCGTTATTTTTATCATTTTTGATAATTTACATAGATTCAATTTTCTTAAGTGATGTTTATCGACGGATAACAAGCTAATTAATATTATTGATAGTTATTTGATTAAGTTGTTGGTATTGAATGATGATGACTGATGATGTGATATAATAAAATGGAAAAAAGAAATACAGAAAAGAAAAGAAACATTAGAATATCTTTGTTTTTAATGAGCATATTTTTTATAAGTTGTATTTTAATCGGAAATGTTTCTGCAGCAAGTTGGACGGATAATTTTGATGGAAATGACTCCCAACGAAATTGGACTGAAAAAGATCTAGGAAATTCATCAGTATATAATTTTACTGATAATCGATATGAAATTAGTACGAATTATCCACATCCAGCTTATTCAGTAGATGGGGCAGCTGCCACATACATTAA
>Ga0233410_10000047_pt1 | contig 38927 bp, 34 predicted proteins | sample Na_anoxic_1_MG_FD_179869 | JGI IMG/M metagenome (GOLD analysis project Ga0233410, IMG submission 179869) | Seawater microbial communities from Saanich Inlet, British Columbia, Canada - Na_anoxic_1_MG | ecosystem: Environmental > Aquatic > Marine > Inlet | place: Canada: British Columbia...
GAGAAGTGAGAAGTGAGAAGTGAGAAGTGAGAAGTGAGAAGTGAGAAGTGAGAAGTGAGAAGTGAGAAGTGAGAAGTGAGAAGTGAGAAGTGAGAAGTGAGAAGTGAGAAGTGAGAAGTGAGAAGTGCCGGCTACATGCTACTCGCTATTGTTGTTTGACTTTGCCTCGGAGAAGCGGGTGGCCGGGCTTGGCTTTGGTGATGAATGGGCCGCGGAGGTAGATAGGGGAAGGCTGGGTGTTGAGCTGAGTGTTTTGATCCTCTTCAGAGAGAGTGCGCCAAGCTTCTATGTGTTGCTCAGCGGTGGCGAGTTCTTGGAGGAGTGGCTGGTCGCTAGTGAGCTGCAGGGTTGGATCTAGCGAGAAAACCACATCTGAGGAATGGTTTATTTTTTGGTCGAAGATGTCTCGCTCCATCAATTGCGGTTCTTTGGGGAGGCTATAGGAGGTAATTTCTGCGATAAAGTAGGATCCTCTACGGGCGTCACCCACAGCAATGCTGGGGTTTCCAGCTAACCAGGTGGCGGTGGCGAGGAATGAGGACTGGCCTACGACTGGGCAGTCGTGAGCCACGGCGATGCCCTGGGCTGCAGCGATGGATATGCGCGAGCCAGAATAGGATCCTGGACCAGTACCGATGAGGATGAGGTCGATCTTCTCTCCTTCTGGAATCAGCTCTAGCAGCTTTTTGAGTGGGCTGAAGAGTAGTTGGTTTTGTTGCCGGTGGCTTTCAAAATACTCAGAATGGGTAGCTTGTTGACCTAGTTTGAGAGAAATGCTTGCAGCTGGGTAGCTGGTTTCGATTGCAAGTATATTAGGCATAGTGAAGAGTTAGTTGAATAAAATTCATGGTGGATATGTAGAATCTTTCGGATTCTTGTAGATTCGCTCTTGAAAGAATGAGTCTCTCCATGTTTCTCTATCGCATCACTCGGCTAATCTGTAGTTGAGATGAATAATTTTCACCAGAATAGTTATGAGCGATTACGCAAAAGGTTTAGAAGGAGTAGTAGCGAATGAATCCGCCTTGTCAAAGGTTGAAGGACTCGCAGGTAAGTTGTCCTACTTAGGATATAGCATCGATGAACTCGTTGAAAACTGTAGTTTTGAAGAAGTTACCTTCCTTCTCCACAATAACCGTCTTCCGAATGTTGCAGAGCTAGCGGCTTTCGAAACGAAGTTGCGCAATGACCGTGAGTTACCTGAGCAGGTGATCACATTCCTCAAGTCACTGCCAGCAGACGCGACGCCAATGGACGTGCTTCGTACTGCAGTGTCTATGCTAGGAATCTTTGATAGCCGCGCTAAGATTGGCGAGCCAGACCACGCACTCAACCGCGAAGTAGCTCTTTCACTTGTAGCAAAGACTCCAGTGATCGTTGCTTACTACCACCTCGCTCGTCAGGGCAAGGAACTCCCTGCAGTACGCACAGATCTCTCAGAAGCGGCACACTTCCTTTACCTAATCAATGGAGAAGTCCCATCAGAAGCAGAAGCTCGCACGCTGGATGTGGCGTATATCATTCACGCGGACCACGGCATGAATGCTTCCACATTCTCAGCACGTGTGACTATCGCGACACTTTCTGACATATATTCCGCAATGACATCTGCGATTGGTACTCTGAAAGGCCCACTTCACGGTGGAGCGAACGAAGGAGTAATCAAGATGCTCAAGGAAATCGGCAGCGAAGATGCTGTGGATGCGTTTGTAGAAGATTGCCTCGTCAATAAGAAGAAGATCATGGGTATCGGCCACCGCGTCTACAAGGTGCTCGATCCGCGTGCTCCACACCTTCAGAAAATGGCAATCAAGCTGACTGACGAACTCGGTGAGTCAAAGTGGATCAACATGTCTGAGCGTATCGCTACAATCATGCGCGAGCGCAAGGGGCTCAATGCCAACGTCGATTTCTACTCAGCTACAGTGTATTACTCACTCGGTATCCCAACCGACCTGTTCACACCGATCTTCGCCATCGCACGTATGTCCGGATGGACAGCGCAAGTTCTAGAGCAGCTGCAAGATAGCCGCCTATACCGCCCGCTTACTAAGTACACCGGGCCTGAGACACTTTCCCCAGTGACTCCTATTAGCGAGCGCTAGGAATTCTTTTAAGATTTTCAGTACCTTATGCCTTTTTGGTGTGAGGTATTTTTTTTGTAGTGATTAAATTGAGACAGCACGACCTGATGAAAGCGGCTGGAAGCACGCTTCTACGGGGCTGGTTTAGAAGCTGGCGCCGATGGTGAAGTGGAAGGTGCCTTTTGGTTCTTTGACCTTTCGGTTGAGGTTGTATCCGTATTCAAAGCGGATCGGGCCGATGGGGAGGTGGATGCGTGCGCTGAGGCCGGCGGCTTGGCTGGGGTTGCTGAAGTTGAGCTCTTCATAGTCGCTATAGACTTGGCCTAAGTCGTAGAAGAGTGCGAGGTGGATGGGCTTTTTTATTTCTCTGACAAGCTCGGCTCTACCGATCCAATAGGATTCTCCACCGAGCGGGTCGCCGGAACCCGAGCGGGGGCCTAAGCCGCGTTCATCAAAACTGCGGACGGAGTTGGTGCCACCGCTGAAAAATCGTCTATCGATGGGAAGTTTGTCTGAGTTGGCTGGAATAATGGCGCCGGCGTCAAAGCGGGAGATGAGGTAGGTCTTTTCATTTAGACCTTTGCGATACGAGTTGTTGAGGTCGATTTTAAAATAGGATGTTGTGGCGTCACCGATGATAGAGCCGAACTCGGTGAGTAGGGCACCATTGTAGCCTTGGTTGGGGAGGATGGGGTCGTTGCGGAGGTCGAGGGCTTGGCTGACACCTATTCGAGTGTTGAGGTAGTCGTTGGGGCCGAGCTCTTCTTGGGTCATGTATGAGGATGAAGTGCTGACGTAGGAGCTACCTAAGTATCCCCGAATTGAGTAGTTGTCACTTGGTTGCCAAGTCCAGGACGCTTCTGAGCCAAGTTCATATTTCTCGTAACCATCTGGGCTGCGCTGAAGTGCGAATGCTCGGAGATTGAAGCTGAGGTCTTCACCGGCAAAGAACGGCTCAGTGATTCCGACTTCGCCTAGTAAGCCGCGTCCAGTATATTCAGCACGAGTACTGAACTGCCACATCTTTCCGCTTAGGTTGAGGTCGCTATAGGTGACTCCTAAGACAAGACCTTCGTAGGAATCTGTACCAATGTAGGCGCTGGTGGTGACGGTTTTTCCTTCTTCTAGTTCAATGTCTAGATCTAGAAATCCATCAACGTGTGGTTTCGGTGTGACGATTACTTTTTTAAAGATTCCGGTGTTGAGTAGCCTGTTAGTCGCCTTGTCTGCGGCGTCGGCATCGTAAACCTTGTTGTGCATATCCTTGAAAAAACGGAGGATTCGGCGGGTTTGTGTTTCTTGATGGCCGGTGGCGGAAACGTCTCGGAGGATGTAGCGTTTGCCTTGCTTGACCTGGAAGGAAAGTGTGGTGCTGCTGTTGAGGTGTTGCGTATTTACTTGTACATCAGCGAAATGATAGCCGGTTCTGCGGAAGTAGCTACTGACGTCATTATTGATTTTGACGATGTTTTGAGTAGTCGATTTTTTGCCGATCAAGGAGCTAAACTGTCGGTTGATCTCTTGCTCTGTAGTGGCGGAGATTCCAGTAAATGTGGGGCGTGTGAGGGTGTGAATATTACCTTGGACTATGTCCAGCAAGACGTGGATTCTTTTGGTTTCTATGTCGATGTATTCATTTGCAACCTTAACGGATGCTTGCCAGTAGCCGAGTGATTTGAGGTAATTTTCTACATTACTAGCTCCGCGCTGGGTGTATTCTTTGATGTACGGGGCGTTCTTGATGCTGACGAGTTCTCCTTCAACGATGGGCTGGTAGAAGTAATTAGTGAGAGTTTCATTATCCAGCTGAGTCTGAGTTTGTGAATTGACAGCCCCGTAGAAGAGTCTTGGTCCAGTGTTAACATTTAGAATAATGGTGTTCCCTTTGATGCTCCATTGGATATCAGCTTGTGAATAACCGCGGCGGAGGAATAGGCGTTTGAGGTAAAATGCCGCATCATCGGCTCTCCAGGGGGTTGCCGGCCTAGAGGAGATGTACTGGAGCCTTGGTTTGAGTTGGTCTTCGTAGATTGGCAGTTCTCGTTGATCGACACCGACAATTTTGACTTTGGCGGCGGATGCTAAAGTGCAGAGGGTGAGGAGGCTAATGGTGGATAGGAACTTCATTAGCGAAACTTGAGAATAAAGACAACGAGTCCACGGGTTTGCTTTTCTTCATCGACCTGGGCTGTGACGAAGATACGTGGGTTTAGGTGTATTTTTGCTGATGAGAATTTGCGGCCAGTGAATCCGTTAGTTTCGTTTATATTGAATTCGAAGTCGTCGATGCTAGAGATGACGCGTTCCAGGATTTTGGTGCTACGCGTTTGGCCGGATTCTTGTTTGATTTTTGCAAGGAAAAGCTGGAGGGCCCGGAGTGTGGCAGCCTCTTTGTTGTTACTGAGTCCTTTAGTTGTGACTCCTGTAGCGAGGAGTGTCATGATGTCGTTTTTGGCGAGTGGCGGGAAGGAGGTGAAGGTAGTTTTAGGTGCTGTGGCTGGACCATAGATGAAGATGCTGGTGTCGTAGTTGCTAACGACTGACTTACCTTGGATATCGAGAGTGGGAACGAGGCCGTTGTTTGGGTTGAATATGATTTCTCCTTTGTGGATTCTGAGTGTGCTGAAGGGGAGTTTAGCGACCACATCTTTGGCATAAATGGTTCCCTGCAGGGCTGGTTTGGCAAAGGTGCCGGTAGCTTTGATACTGCCTTCGATCTGGCCGTCGGCGATGTTTCCGCGGATAAGCAAGGGGTCCTGCATGGCTACTTGGAGATCGAGCTTCCATTTATCAAACGGCTCTGGGATGAGGAGTTTTATGTGCTTGGTGTCGATGGCTGGAAGTTTCACCTCTGAGACGGCGGAACTGGGGACACCTATGGGTAAAATGTCGATATCCTTATAGAAGAGCGACTCCACGAAGCCGATGTCACCACTGAGGGTGGCATCTTCTAGGGAGCCTGCTAGTTTGAGTTTGGCGTTGGCTCTGACAGAGATGGCGTCGTTACGAAAGACCATTGCGTAGTCGGTTTTGGCGTTGACTTCAAAGAGTGGGTTTTTGAGATCGGTGATGTCTACTTTAGCGTCAGCTTGAAGCAAAGCGCCATTGACTGTGGCCTTCAAGTTTGCGGTGATGATGCGATCGGAGTTCGCTTTACATTCTATGAGTATGTCGCGGATGTGGTCGACATTGTCATTAGTGATGAGGAGGATCGGTATTTCGATGCGCGTGTCGAGCTCGATCTTAGGGTCAAGTAAGTTGCCCGAGATTGTTGCCGCGCCATTGATGAGACCGTTGGTGTCTTTGACTTGTGGGAGCAGCCTCGCTATGCGATTGAGGGGGAATGTGTTGATCTCGAGCTTACCGTCGACCTGTGACTCTTCGAGGATAGTGTCTAAATCTTCAGATTTCTGAACCCATTGAAGAGGGGTAAAGGGGATAGCTAAATCTAGTTTTATTCTTTGGTTTTCGGCTTCGTTGAGCACGCCAGTGACGCCGAGGCGTTGGTCTTGGCTTTTAAATTCGGCGAGGATGTGGAGTGGAGCAATTTTCTCGTTGGCGATGCCACGGAGCCCCTCGAGCTTCAAGTTTCCTTTGATGTCTGGTTGGTGGGGCGACCCGACAAGCTCAATGTCAAGAGAGACCGTCCCTTCAAGGCCGTCCATTTGTTTCACGTCTTCGAGTTTTAGCCATTGCCTGATTTTTTGAATAGGCAAGAGTTTTGAGTCGGCATCGACTAGCCAAGGGGTTTCTTGCGCAAGAAAGCTCTCGAGGGTGGTGGTGTCGCGTGTGAGTGGGATTTTGGCGGTAATGGTTGCTACGCTCTCCTCAGCTTTGAGGATGGAGCCATTGCTGAGCTGGATAAACTCACCATCCCATAGAAGTTCGGCATTGGCGGTGAAATCTTCATGTTTGATTTTCAGGGGGTTGAGCGAGATAGATTTGGGCCATTGGTACTCTAGTCCTGTGGTGAGTTCAAAGACGTCTGTGTTATTATAGCTGATGGTTAGTGGCGATAGAGTGAGTTTGCCAACTTGTAGTTCAGCTAGGTCTGAGTGGCCGTTTCCTTGCCAATGGACATTGAGAGAGTTCTCAATTTTTAGGCCAGTATCGTAGGCAGCTAGGAGGTTATTGATCCAAATCGGTTGTTTTTCTACTACGGCGATTGCGGCCTGGTATTTGGAGTCGGGGAAGGTGTAGCTGGCCTCTATTTTGATTGGAGTGGATTCGCCGTCAGCAGAGGTGATTTTGACCTCACCTTTTTGCAGGTGGCGATAGTTCCCGTCTAGCTGAATAGGCGGAATGGGAGTTTGATCTACTTTTATTCCGTCGACTTTGAGTTGAGTGTCGAGGCTCACGAGCTGGAGGTCGGCGATTTTGATTTCACCCTCGAGAGCAACGGATGTGTTTTTTAGTTCAAGTTCTTTTGGCAGAGAGGCGATGAGACTTGGGATGTTAGCTAACTGGGGGCAATTTATTTTATATTTCAGATCGGTAGCTAACCACCAGCTCTCGGCTTCGATCTCAGTCCAAGTACCTGCGAGATCAGCCTGCAGTGGTGCATTCTTAAACACGGTTTCGAGCTTTAGATCGTATGCTCCGTCTTTTTGGTTGAAATGAAGCTTGGAGTCTTGGAGCTGGTAGTTGTCGTATTCGATGTTTGCGAGGTCTAGGTCACAGGAAACTTGCCAAGTCGGTAGTGGTTCGAGCCAGTTGTCGACAGTGGCATCGAGCGAGTTAAGGGAGAACTCGAGGGGGAGATCTAGCTTGAAGCGTTGCGCTAGGGTTGTGGAATCGAGCGAACCGCTGCGTAGCTGTGCCGTAATTTGGTCACTCAATTCTACGGTGATCTCGGCAGTGAGAAGCTGCAACTGGGCTATGCCTTTTAGCTGGCTCGACCAATCTGCGTGCACTTCGGAGATTGCGACATCTGGCAAGACTTCTAGCTTGCTGAGGTCAATTTTAGAATCCGTCCAAGTGAGGAGAGCGTCCTGCAGTGGGGTCTCGATGCGTTGGCCATCTTTCGCTTTGAAGCCGGTGAGTTGGTAGTCGTCGCTTTGCTGGGCGTGGTGGAGCGAGTGCAATTGGAATTCCGCCAAGAGCTCTCCGTTCTGGAGGAGTGAGACGTCAATGTCACTGAGTTGGATTTTTGGCTGGCGGACCAATTCTCTAACTAGACCGATAGTTTCTTTGATTTTTTTGATGCTGGTTTCTTCGTCTGACTCAGAGGGGATAAATTTACCAAGATCAATTACCACATTGGCTTCAGTGAGGCTGATGCCTCTGACTTTTCCGTGAATGAGCTCTTTGAGGAGTCGGTAGTCGGCAGATGCTTGGCTAAATTGGATTTTCTGTAGACCTCCCGTTCCAATATAGTCAAACTGGCTGAGGGTGAATCCAGTTCTCAAGGTGCCCTTGACTTTGCAGTCGCCAGCCATTCCTTGGCTGAGTAAGGCTTCATCAATGGCGTAGTGCACTCCCCAGCGAGCGATCGGCCCATTGAGTGCCCATAGGAAAACACACAGGATCGCTGTGAGCCAAAGCAGTCGCTTACGCCATTTGCGTTTTGGTTTAGTTATTGGGGTGGGGCCATCGGACATACTCACTCAACTTTCGTTTATCAGATGAGATACTGAATGCTCAAGTTAGGGAGGTAAAGAAAAGTCTACGCGAAGTCTGGGTTTAGGTTCTCAGCTTTCAGACCGGCATGACGCAGCTATTCCCAACCGCGAAAAATGCGAAATAGGACGAAATATTTTTTAGTGACCCGCACGATGGAGCAAATTCAGAAATCACGGATTTTAGGCAAACGGGATGGAGTGGGCTGTGTGACTTTTCGACGAGATTTTTCAAGGCAGTTGGACTTACTCCGGGAGTTCTCCGCCGTGGCGGATGTCGGTGGCGGTTTCCATGTAGACCACATCTTCTGCGATGTTGACTGCGAGATCGCCGACGCGTTCGAGCCAGCGTGAGATGAAGACGAGGTGGAGGTAGGCTTTGTGGGCTTCGGCCTCACCTTCGAGGCATTTGGTGAGCTGTTTGGTTGCTTTTTTGTGTAGTTTATTCAACTCAGGATCGGCAGCGATTACTTCCATCGCGAGTTCTTGATTACCGTCAGCATAGGCAGTGAGGGCGTTAGTGAGCATGTTGTTTGCGTGTCGGAAGATGGGCTCGATCAGGGAAACTTCTGGAAGTTCTGGGGTGCGGATGAGCTTTCGGCTACGTTTGGCGATGCTGACTGCGTGATCAGAAATGCGTTCGATGATGTTGGTGATTTTCATCGAAGCGACGACCACTCGCAGGTCGCTGGCGAAGGGACGGTATTTTGACATGATCATGACGCCATCTTCGTCGATTGAGATCTCTAGTTGGTCTACGTCTTCGTCGTCTGCGATGACTTTATTGCAGAGTTCGGTGTTGCGATCGAATAGCCCCTGGAGGGAGCTTTCTAGGTTTTGTTGGGCAAGGCAACCGATGTTGACGGTTTTCTCTTTAAAGGATTTGAGGGCAAGGTTGAAGTCGTTGAGGATGTGGCCACCGGTTTGCATAGAGAATTTAAGATGTAAGAATTAAGAGGAAAGAATGAGGCTTAGCCGAATCGGCCGGATATATAGTCTTCAGTCTGTTGGACGGAAGGATTGGAGAATATTTTGTCTGTTGCTCCGTATTCGACGAGTTCACCGAGGTAGAAGAAGGCGGTGTTGTCAGAGATTCGGCTGGCTTGCTGCATCGAGTGGGTGACGATAACGATAGTGAAATCGCGTCTTAGATCTGTAATGAGTTCTTCGACTTTTGCTGTGGCGATAGGGTCCAGCGCTGAGCAGGGCTCGTCCATGAGGATGACTTTAGGTCTGACCGCTGTTGTTCGAGCGATGCAAAGGCGTTGTTGCTGGCCGCCAGATAGACCTAGAGCGGATTCCTTGAGCCGGTCTTTGACTTCATCCCAGAGGGCTGCACCTTTGAGCGCTCGTTCGACAGCTTCATCGAGAGAGCTCTTATTTTTGATTCCTTGGATCCGAAGTCCATAGGCGACATTTTCGTAGATCGACTTTGGGAAAGGATTGTATTTCTGGAAGACCATACCGACTTGCTTGCGCAGCTCGATAGCATCGACATCTGGCGCATTGATGTCTTGGCCCATGATGCTGATTGAGCCACGCGTGATCTTGGATGTTTCGACGAGGTCGTTCATCCGGTTGATGCAGCGCAGGAGTGTGGACTTTCCGCAACCAGAGGGGCCGATGAAGGCGGTGACTTGCTTTTCTGGGCAGTTGAGTGAAACCCCTTTGATGGTTTCAGTTTTCCCCTGATTGTAGCTGAATCCAAGGTCATTGATGTGGATCAATGCTGGGTCAGTGTGGGAGTCTTGAGATGTAGAAGAATTTACCATTTGATGCGTTTGCGGATGCGGCTGCGGAGAACCATTGAAAGGAGAGAGAAGCCCATGACGACAAGGAGGAATACGAGGATTGAGCCGTATTGCATCGGCTTGACGTATTCGCTGTCTGGGAACTTAGCGAGGGTGTAGATGTGGAAAGGGAGAGCCTGGACGGACTGAGTGAGAAATGACCAGAACCCTTCGTCGGCTAGGACTGCAGTGGGGAGTTTACTTTTGTCGCTAGCCGCTGCAGTGAGCATGATAGGTGCTGTTTCTCCCGCTACGCGGGTGATGCCTAACACTGAAGCTGTGAGTACCCCGGGAAGGGCGTAGGGGAGGACGGCTGTGCGGATGGTTTGCCAGCGGGTGGCGCCGAGAGCGAATGCCGCTTCGCGGAAACCTTTCGGGACAGCTCTGAGACTTTCTTCGCAAGCAGTGATGATGACGGGGAGGACCATGATTGCGAGTGTGCACCCCCCGGCGAGGAGGGATTGTTCCCAACCTTCGAAGCTGATGTAGCCGCCACCGATCGAGAATGCGAAGAGACTGCGGTCGGAAATCTCTGTGACGTAGTTCGGCGCCATGTAGCAAAAGACTCCCCAGCCGAAGAGCGCGTAAACGATGGACGGGACGCCTGCTAGGTTCAGAATGGCAAGTCTGATGAGAGACATGAGCTTCCCTGTACCACAGTATTCACTGAGGTAAATAGCAGCCGAAACTCCTATGAATAGGGCAATGGCCATACAGATGGTAACCAGTAAGGCTGTACCTAACAATGGTCCTAGTATGCCACCACCACTGGCTGTGTAGTTGTGGATATCGGTGACTTCGATGGTTGGGTTTTCTGTCAGCCAGATGTCGTATTTTTCCTGAGTCATCGAATACTCGTTGCCAGCTGAGTCGTGCCAGACCGTGAGGATCTGTGGGCTCTCCGTGAAGAACTCCGTGTTGATGTAAGGTACTTCACTCGTCACCAAGGTGGGCATGCCTTTGATGAAAATGTCACTAAAGATGAAGAGCGCACAAGCGATGATGATGTAGGTGGCCAGGCGCAGCAGGTTGATGCCGATCTTTTCTTTGCGCTGGAGCCATCCCTTCTTTTGTTTGAAAGGATTGTCGCTTTGAGCGGCTGATGGATTGATGGATTCGCTCATGGGTTTAGGCTTTGTTGCGGTTGAGGATGCGCTGGCAGAGGCTGTTGATCGTCAGGGAGATCATGAAGAGCACGAGGCCGACCATGAAGAGTCCTTCCCAGAGAATTGAACCAGGGGCGGCTTCTCCATTTTCTGAAGCAATGATGCCAGTCATGGTGTGGACCGATTGGCCGATGACATCGAAGCCGGCGGTGAATTCAGGCATTTGAGCCATGTTTCCTGCCACGAGTAGGACAACCATGGTTTCTCCGACGACCCGCCCAAATCCTAGCATCACTGCTGCGATGATTCCTGAAAGTGAGGCGGGGACGATGACCTTGAGGGTGGTCTGAAGCTTGTTAGCACCCATGGCTAAAGATGCTTCAGTATGGGATTTTGGAACATTATTGAGGGCGTCTTCCGCGAGAGTGAAAATGGTGGGTGAGGCCATGAAGGCGAGCAATATGCCCGCAAGTAAAACATTGAGCCGGTCCGCGATAGGGAAGCCTGGGATCCATTGGAGCCAAGTAATTTGGCTGAGGTCCTTGAGTAGTCCCGCGACAACGAGGACGCCGAAGAGACCGAGAACAACCGATGGGATTGCTTGGATGAACTCGATGGTTGGTTTCAGAAGTCCAGCTTCGCGCTTGTTGGCGAATTGGTTGACATAAATGGCTGCACCAATGGCAAGTGGGATGGCGAAAAACATCGCAACCGCTGAGATGAGCAATGAGCCAGTGAAGAGTGGGACAATGCCGAAGAGACTCTGACGGCTACTCCCAGTGTTCCAGACTGTGCCGAAGAAGAAGGCTTTGAGGCTGTCAAATGTGCTGAGAGTCTTGTCGTGCCTCCATGCTGTAAGTGCGTCGCGGTTTTCAGAAATGATCGTGTCAAATTCAGTGAGCAGCTGATTAGCAAGGACTACGGAGTCTTTTGCCTCTTGGGTAGTGATGCTCTGGACTGGAATCATCGCGATTCCAGCTCTGAGGCCTTCCTTCATCGTTCCGACTGTGGCGTCGTGCTGCTTGAGTAGTGTGTAGATCGGTTGGATACGCGCATCGGTGTCGACCGCGACCACTGTGGCCAGGGCTTTAGCAATTTGTTCCTTACGCGAGCTTACCTCTTCTGGAGAATTTCCAGATGCTTGAACCATAGCTAGGCCTTTAGTGAGGGTTTTGACTGACTCTCCGGCTTCGCGGTTTTTCTTAAGAAGACCAAAAGTAGCAAGGGCATTTTCTTCAATCTCATTGTGGATGGCATTGAGGTCGTCGGCGGATGATTTACAATGTTGGAGCGCTTTACCGTAGTCACCCATTTGGGTGTCGATCTCGGTATTGATTGCTGCGATGGCTGCTGGTGTGGTGTAGTCATCGAGAGCGTATTGCTGAGCGTAGCCGATCGATTGAGCTAGAATATCTTCTGAAATATTCTCGAGGCTTTCGATGCGTAGCTTCACTGGTGCTAGGAGTTTAGCGGCTGGGATGGCACGGCAGGCGGCATCGATCTTTGCTTTCAGTATCACTGCCGCAGCAGACTTTTCAGGGCCGTCGTCTAGATCGAGGTATTCGTCGACATCGTCTTCGAGAGAGTCATCTACGAGTGCTTCAAGCTCCTCGTAGACATAGATGACGGCCTCTTGCTGGCCGAAGTGTTGGCGTTTTTCGTGAACGAATCCTGTGCTGAGAATATTATAAATCCCTTGGTGGCCTTTGGTTTCACCGGCAATGATATTAGAGAGTTCGACACCTGAGAGTCGCGCTTCTGTGAGTTCGGTTTTGTAATGTGGGACGAAGCCGATCGCAGATTTCCAAAGGAAAAGGCAGATGAAGAGCAGGAAGAGAATCGCGAGATAAGCATTACCACCGAAGAAGCCTTTGACTAGACCATCAGTGCCAAAGCTGAGCCCCATGATGCGAATGCCACGCTTCCTCTTGAAGAGTGACTTGGGCGCAACTGAGCTGGTGGACTCTGTCGTTGCGTTTTGAGGATGGTCAGTGTTGGGCACGACGGACAGATAGATGGAGGGGTGAGATTGTAGAAGAGATCTAGTGTGTCAGTTGCGACACATTACCAGATTCCATAGTCACCAGACTTTGATGGCTAGTCCTTAGACTTTCTGACTTTCGACACTCCTCACTGTCCTAAGTCGTGCCTGGCTGGAAACGTCAGTATTTGTGAAAAATTGGGGTGGAGGTTTATTAGACTCTGCTAATTTGGCGATAATCGGTGCGACTTGGTGTGTTTGGGGACAGAATAACGAGCTTCTTCATTGATCATCTGTGTTTTTGATGACGGCTGGACACGGAGTGACCTCCAACTCACTAGGAGGGATACTTTTTAAGCTATAGATTCGAGGGTTACTTTAAGCTGTTAGCCTACGCTCTTTTTTCTCGGCTTCTCTCCAGCCTTCTAAAATGTGGTTGCCTATTTTATGCAGGTTGTAGGCTAGGACGCCAAGTCCCGTGTAGCGACAGTAGGCCTGATGACCTTTGTCAGGACAACGATTGAGGCCATGGTGCTCAAGGCAATTGATGTTGCTTTCTATAGCACTGTGTTTGTGCGCTAGCTTTTTCCATTCTTTGGTGGATTGCCTTTCTTTGTCCTTTTCGCTGAGCTTGCCTTTTTTCGGAATCACTACTAGCTGGATGAGCTTTTCGAGGGGCTCTCGGTTTGACATTTTGCTAAAACCTTTATCGCTGCTGATACTGCGGATAGAGCCCTGCCCATATTTTTCTAGTAATCTCTCAACGAGTGGAATGACTTCGGCAGCTTCATCTCCTCCGCTCATAATTTTGTAGTCATGGATGAGGCTGTATTGATCCGTGGCGATAAGCAGACGGTGTCCGAGTTCTACGTTAGGACGGCTTTTCCCTTTGCTGACCCATTCGGTTTGTTGTTCGAAAATCGAGTAAAGTTTGTCTTCTGTCGGGATGGTTTCTCCGTTGATCAAGCGTCTGAAAATGAGGGAGATGTGTTTGATGAGTAGAGCATGGAATTCTTTGATTTCATCAAGTAGTACTAGATCTGCTAGGCTGAGTGAGCATTGGGATAACTCTAGAAGGCTTTGCTCTACTTTATCTTCTATCTGTCGGAGTTTGTTGAGGTAACCGTTGGCGCTCTGAACCACCCGATCGGCTTTGTTTTTCCCTCCTCCTCGACAGGCTCGCGAGCAATACAGGTAGCTGCCTTTGGTAGAGCTGAGCCAGTCTTTGCATTTTCTCCATCCAGTAATACCGTGAGCCCTGGCCATTCTAGATGTTAGGGTGATGCATTTCCTAGCGCAGTCCCATGCTAGATTGAGGTCGGTGGGGAAATGGACATTTTTTTCAAAAGCGTAACTGTCGATTTTGATTTCGAGGTCTTCCTCTTTTTTTTAATAATGTTGTGGCCGTGACGAGCAACGACAGCATTGATTTGCGCCAAGAGTTCTTCGCTGAGTAATGGAACATTCTCTTTAATGGTACTGAGTTTGAACTCCAGAGTCATATCGAAGGCGGGTTGACCAAGGAGTTGTCGTGTTAGTGAGTCATAATTTGCAACGTAGTGGAGTCTGTCGTAGTTGACATCCAAAGTCATACGAACAACGCCTAGAACGAGTATCTGCCAGAGGTCCATCCCTGGACGGCCAGTGGCTTTGCGGGAGGAGGTTATTTCTTTTTCTAATAACTCGAAAACCTCTTTATTGACTTCAGGAGTGATGAAAATCCATTGTAAAGCAGCAAGAGTTGGAGGTAGCTCATCACGGGTTTTTGTCGGAATTTCTACTTTTTCGATAGGAACCGCGCCGAGAGCTAATTGGATTTCGAATGATTTTCGCATACGAAAAAAATAACCTCTAACAACGGGGAAATGGAGCCTGAAATGAACGAATCTTGACGTTTTCTCGGCTAAGATCGCTGATTTTTGGTTCTAGAGCTCAAACATTCAAAGAGCGTTCTGAGCCTCAGCCTTTTGAACTCTAGGAGGTGAGAGTTTCCAGCCAGACACTAAGTCCTATGGTCGAAAGCTCAACTAGATCGCGTGGTCGCGATACTAGGGGGGACAAAAATGGCCGATAGAGGGTGAACTCTAGCGGCCGTGTTATGAATTGATTGGCCACCATATAGGTGGCGAGGTGCAGCTTACTTAGCGGCGCTTGCTTTCATGGAGGCGTTAGCAACTGGTGTCGGGACGAATCCGATTCTTTCGACAATCGCATTAGCTGAGTCAGCCGCTGTAGCGTACTTGAGGAATGCGGCAATTTCTGATGTTGGCTCGCCAACTGTGTAGTAGTAAAGCTTACGAGCGAGTGGGTACTGGGACACTTTTGATGGCTTGGCTGACACGCCGTCGACCTTGACTGTCTTGTAGTCATTGCCTTTTGCGTAGGCGAGCCCGACGTAACCGATGCCGTTGGTATTCTTGGAGACCTCAGTGCAGATTGGCTGGTTACCTTCCATTTTCTGGCTATTTGAAGCGTAGTCCTTCTTGGACATTGCGAGTTTGGCGAAGCTTTTGTAGGTGCCGGATGATGTGTTGCGGGTGTAGAGGGAGATCTTTCCTGCTTTGCCGCCCACTTCTGACCAGTCAGTGATGGAGCCGGTGAAGATGCCTTCGATCTGAGTGAGGCTGAGTTTCTTTACTGGGTTCTTTTCGTTGATGATCACTGCGATCATGTCCCATGCCGCAACGTGCTCGACGAGTTTTTTGCCTGATGCGTTGAACTTGTCGACTTCAGACTGCTTGACCTTGCGTGAAGACATGCCGATGTCAGCAGTGCCAGCGAGGAGATTAGAAAATGCGTGGGATGAGCCTTGTGCGAGGATCTCGATGTCTACTCCCTTGTTTGACTTGAGGTAGTCAGCTTTGAGTTGGGGGACGAGCTTTGCCCCGAGTGTGTCAGAACCTTTGATGGTGAGCTTGGCTTGACCAAATGCTGTGGAGGCGATTAGTGCGCTGGTTGCGATGACGGTTGCGATGCTTTTAAGTTTCATTGTCTTATTTAGTTATTGTGAAGTGGGTCTTCTTTGTTGAAGACGATGTGACTTCACAACATGGCAAGTGATTCTTCAAATTTTCTATGGCGACAAAACCGACACATGAGGTGCGGGCGTTAGAAAACTGTGCAGCCTAGGCGCTGGGGACTGTGATGGTGAAACTGGTTTTTATACCAGGCTGTGATGTGGCTTCGATGGTGCCATCGTGGGCTTCGACTGCGCGTTTGACGATGGAGAGACCTAGGCCAGTTCCTTTGATGTCGGACTGGGTGTGGTGTTTGTCCACACGGTAGAAACGTTTGAAAATGAAAGGCAAGTGGGAGGAGGGGATTCCAATGCCATTGTCGCTGATGACGATCTGCAATCTGTTGTCAGAGAGTTTTGAAATGCTGAAGGTGAGTTTGAGATCACGGTTCTGGTTTTGCTTAATGGCATTTTCCAGTAAGTTGAACATCACCTGAGTCCAATAAAATCGGTCGCCATTGAGTAGGGTTTGTTCGGTTGGGAAATGGGATACGAGCTCAGCGCCGGAACTGGAAATGAGTTGGTCGAGGCGTTCGATCACGTCGTTGGCACATTCTATAAGGTCGAACGGTTCGCGGTTGAGAGCTGTGTTTTCTCCTGATTCTAGCCTTGAAACGACTAACATGTCATCGACGAGTCTAGAGAGGCGATTGCCGTGTTTGCGCATGGTGGTGAGCATGCGTCGCGAAATGGCTGGATCTTCTAGAATGTCGTCATCTACCAGATTTTCCAGATAGCCATTGATGATGGCAAGTGGGGTCCGAAGTTCGTGCGATGCGTTTGCGACGAAGTCGGTGCGGATTTGATCAGCCCTGTGCTCGGTGCTGACGTCTCGGAGAACGATGCAGAAGAGTGGTGCTCGGTCGAGGTTCGGTAGCGGGGTGAGCTGAATGATCCAGGCTGTTTCGCCTTCGGAGGGCTTGCCGCCTAGGCTATGTGAGCTAGAGGGAAGAATGAGGCGTTCTTGAGCAGGCTTCGCGGATGTGATCAACGATTGGATGAGCTCGCTAACTGTTGGGTGTAGGATGATTTCAGGTAAGCTTCTGCCGATGAGATCCTGGTCTCGGAAGGTCTCTCTGGCGCGTGTGTTGAAGCGACTGATCTCGAGCTCTGAGTTGACGATAAAAAAGGCGTCGCTGATCGCATCGAGCGAGACCTGGTTGTCGGTGAGTACTTGCTCCAGTTTGTTGTTCGTTTTGTCGCGAAGTTTTCTGGCGGCTTTGATTTGCCCGGCCAAATTGTCACGAATTGTCCTGAGCCGGTAGACTAGCACAGCGACGGCTATGATCAGGGCGATGGTGAGCGAATCTGGCATCGAATAGAAATTACTATGAAGTTGATGGCTTGTCGACGATGCGGTAGCCAGTTCCGCGGACTGTCTCGAGGTAGCCAGCGTGTGGTTCTAGCTTTTTGCGCAAGCGCTTCATGTGGGTGTCGAGCGTGCGTGAGTGAACTTCGTCGCTGTAGCCCCAGACTTCTTTGAGTAAAGTGCTGCGGTCCTGTGGTGCGTTGACGCGTTCGCAGAGGAATATCATTAGCTTGAACTCTGTGGAAGTGAGGTCTTCTAGTTGGCCATCGAGATAGAAGCTGAGGGTGTTCTTGTCGAATTTGAATGGTCCCAGTTCGAGTACTGTACCGCTGCTTTTGGTGGTGGTGCGTTTGAGGATGGCTTGGGTGCGGAGGACGAGTTCTTTTGGGCTGAATGGCTTGGTGATGTAGTCGTCTGCTCCCGTTTCTAGGCCAGCGATGCGGTCTTCAGTTTGGGCCTTAGCTGTGAGCATGATCACGGGGATATTCCGTGTGCGTGGGTCGCGCTTGAGTTCCTTGTTCACATTGATGCCATCCATCCCTGGCAGCATAATATCGAGGATGATGAGGTCTGGCTCAATACTGAGCGCTTTATTCAAGCCCTCTAAACCATCGTGTGCGAGAATGGTGTCAAATTGGTTGCGCTGGAGGTTGAAGGAAATCAACTCGGCAATGTCTACCTCGTCTTCGATGATTAGAATTCTTTGCATGGTGTGATGAGTCTTAGTTAAACTAAAAAGCCGAGACTGCTATGGGGGCAGGCTCGGCTTTTATCGAAGTTATGTTGGTGACGGTGCTGTCACATGTATTTTTAACTCACTTCAGCAGAGGTTTGCACCACATGCATCAGGTGGTTTGCTATCACATTCAACTGGTTGTTGGTGTCGATGTTGAGCATTTCAACCTTTACGTTACCTTCGGCCATGCGGCCCATTGCTGCCTTATTAGAGCTCTTAGTGAGTGACTTAATTTTCTCGCGGATGTCTTCAGCTTTCTGAGTTTCAGCTGGGCTGATCTGACCAAGGATAAGGTCTTCGCAGAAGCTGAGGAACTCGGAAATGAGTGCGGCAAGTTCACGGATAGTCAACAATTGTTCCTCGCTGAATTGGCGTCCTTTGTTGTATCGGCGCTCAGCAATTTTTATGAGGCGGTAGATAGCATCGGAGCATTCTTCTAGCTCAGCTGTCATACGTAGCAGGCCGGTGATGCGCTCGGATAGATGAGGGGAGACTTCCTTTGATGTGCAACGGACGAGGTACTCGGTGATGTCGTGCATCATCATGTCCGCTTCATCTTCCATCGCTTTGAGGGTGTTGACTTGGTCCGACATGTCGCGCTCCGGGTGGTCGAACACTTCGCTGTAGCCAGCAAACATCTTGGTACAGTGGGAGCTGAGGTTTGCCACTGCTTGCTCGGCTTCTACGATGTTGAGTTCACCTAGATCAACGAGTGACTGTGAAATGTACTTCATTCGCACTGGCTCAGAGGTGCTGTCATCGTCCTTGTCCTTGACCATCTTTTTGACGACATTAGCAATTTGAGGGACGAACCAGATGAGTACACCGATGTTGATTAGGTTGAAGAGGGTGTGGAAAACAGCGGTTGCAAAGGCCACCTCAGATTTTCCAAAGTCCTTTTTAGCACTCTTGAGGCTGTCGGGAAGAGACTCAGCTAATGACCAAATAAAGTCGGTGAAGACGCTGAATGCTATCAGCATCCAAACGACACCGATGACGTTGAAGAGTAGGTGGGCTCTAGCCGCTCGTTTAGCTGCAACACTGGCGCCGATAGAGGCTAACCATGCTGTCACGGTTGTACCAATGTTCTCACCGAGAACGATAGCAGCGGAGTTTTTGAAGGCGACCATTGGGTCATCACCCAACCAACCTTGCATAGCAAAAGTAATGGTGATTGCCATCGCCGCAGAGGAACTCTGAACAACGAGGGTGAGGACAACTCCTGCGCACATGAAGAGAATGACGGACATGAAGCCAGTGGCTTGAATCCATTCGACGATGCCACGAAGAGTATCGATCGTTTGCGTGTCGCCAGATTTCACAGCCGACTTGAGGTCTGGAACTGCTTCTTTCAATTCGCCTAGACCGAAGAAGAGTAGGCCGAAGCCAATGAGAACTTCACCGATGGATTTCCATTTTCCTTTACCTACAAAGAAGAGAGGGAGGCCACAACCAATGATAGGGAGAGCGATTTTAGTGACACTAAACTTACCAATCGAAGCCACGATCCACGCCGTCACGGTGGTTCCTAGGTTCGCTCCCATGATGACACCGATGGATTCGACCAAGGTGAGTAAGCCTACATTGACAAAGCTAACCACCAATACGGTAGTGGCTGATGAGGATTGAACTAATCCAGTGGTGAAAAGGCCGGTCAACATCGCGCTGAAGCGATTTTTCGTCATCGTGGCCAATGCCGTACGCATGCCATTTCCAGCAACTTTTTGGATGCCCTCTGACATGACTTTCATACCATAGAGGAAGATGCCTAATGCGCCGAGGATCGTGAGGATAGTGAGCATGTATGTAGTGGGTGTGTCTGGGCTGTCACATTTGTGACTCCCGTTTGTGTGTAGATTCAGTTAGCAACTGTCAAGGTGGAAGGCTAGTCTGGGGCAATATTTTTCTCCAGATAATAAAGCTGATAGGTTCCACGGCTGAGGGCGTCTGCCGAGACGTTGGTGGAGCGTTTATGAGTCGAACTGCGGATTGTGAAATGGTCAGTAGTTGGGTTGTAATGGCTTACCACCAGACTGTGGCGAGAGTAGGTGGACGAGTAATGCTGCGCATGGCTGCTGAGCTCGGTGAAGTTAGTGACATCGACTGCGACTGGACGGTGAGAGAGTTGGGAGATAATCAATGACTTAGCTTGGGTGCTAGTCTTGGGCTTTAGTTGTCTAATCTTGTAGTTTGCTAGCCATTTCCGTGTCCAGTTACTAGTGTGGGTGGAATGGGGCGGAGTTAGAGCTTTATTGACACCTTTGAGTTGCTCATAAGACTGCTGAATTTTCTGCTGGGCCACGGAGTCTGACCATTGGCGGGTCTTTTTTAGCTGAGATGCCTCGGTCGCAAGTTGATCGCGTTGGTGACGGAGGCGCTTGATTGCCATTGCTACACCATTGCTAAAAAGAGGATCATACGGAAGCTCACGTTCGCTCGCTATGCCGTACTTCTTGACGAAGGCAAAATCGTGGTTGATGTGGCCAGGCTCGTTGTAGTCGTGTGGAAGCTTCTTTTTTGTGGCGGATCTGAGCTGGTGATTTATCATTTCACTGCTGGAATTGAAGCCCTTTGCGTAGTGGCGGAGGAAAAGGTCGCGTTCGGAGAGGTTGATAAATTTGCCAGTGGTACGCCAGTATTCGGCCTCGACCAAAGCAATGGTGGCAAATGCGTGGCAGGCACCGACTGAACCCTGCTGTTCACTGTGCTTCCAATAGTCCTTTGCGCTTAGAGTGCCTGGGCTAAGATAGATAAGGGAGAAGAGAATGAACCATTTCACGGGTCGCACGCTATAATAGATGGATCTGGGTGTAAATGAAATCTAGTGAGAAGGCGAAAGTGGGCCCGACAACTCGGTGCTTAGTCATTTTTCAGTTGATTCCTCAGGGCTCTCGGAGTGGGGTGTGGTCATGGATTTGGACGCAGTAGAATTGGCATTCCGTAAAAACTTCGAAGAGCACGGAGAGCTAGGAGCCTCCGTGTCGATTTGGAAAGAGGGGGTCGAAGTTCTCAATCTGGCTGATGGCTGGTGCGAGCGTGAGAAGATGAACCCGTGGATCTCAGCCACGATAGTGCCCTTTTATTCGGCGACCAAGGCACTGGCCTCCGCTACTTTATTGATGTTGCTAGAGGAAAATGGTTTGTCGCCAGATGACCTAGTGTGTCGGGTTTGGGCTAACTTCCCGAATAGCTCAGCGACATTTGCCGAGCTTCTCAGCCACCAATGTGGGCTAGCGGCGCTCGACCAAAAATCCAGCGTGTTTAACCACGAGGAGGTGATTGCCGCCATTGAGGCCCAAGAACCTAATTGGGAGTTGGGCGACGGCCATGGCTACCATCCCAGGACCTTTGGGTTTCTAGTGGATGAGCCAGTTCGGATACTCACGGGGAAACGTCTCGGTGAGGTGTTCCGCGAGCGAATAGCTGAACCGCTCGGATTAGAACTCTGGATCGGCCTACCTGACTCCGAGTTCAGCCGCGTAGCCACACTCTATCCTGGAAAAATGGACAAGAGCGATCTGACAAGTGGTTTCTATATAGAATTTAACCAATCTGGCACGCTCGTGCGTCAGGCATTTAGCTCGCCAAGCGGGCTCCAAGGCGTGCACGAGATGAATACTGCCAAGGCTTGGCAAGCGGGCCTCCCTGCGATGGGGGGTGTTGGTTCAGCCCAGGGGCTCGCCAAGTTTTATCAAGCCGCTATCGGAGCGATTTCATTTTTTTCGGATGATGTGTTGAACTGGATGCGCAGCCCAGTGGTCACCGGCGATGATCGCATTCTAATGACTCCGACTCGCTTCAGTTGTGGATTCCAGCTCGATCCACTCGATGAAAATGGCGACAAGATTCGTCATAACTACGGTAATGGCATGCATGCATTCGGTCATCCTGGAGCTGGCGGTAGTCACGCGTTCGGAGATCCGGACACTGGTATATCTTACGCTTACATTATGAATCAAATGGATCTCTCCGTCTTGCCAGGCGCCAAGAGTAGGGGAATTATTGAAGCTCTTTCGTAGCGATATATAAAAAAGGCTTGCAAGGATAAGAAACGGAGGGTAAATCCTCCGCGCACTCGAAGGATTACGGGGCATTAGCTCAATTGGTAGAGCGTCTGCATGGCATGCAGAAGGTCAACGGTTCGATTCCGTTATGCTCCACCATCCATTTATCTTATGAATGTGATGGCAGGATTTCCAAATCGTTCTGGTAGAAACACTAGAAGCTTGGTAAAGAATAGCCCTAAGGGGGCTTTTTTTTTGCACTCCGAGTGGTAACCAAACTAGCAGAATAGATGAAAGTAGAAGGTAAAGAACTCGCAATTGCTTGCGCACGCGCAGTTGGCGAAAATAAGGCTGAGGACATTTGCGTTCTCGACGTCAAAGGACTCTCGTCTATTACAGACTATATGGTAATTTGCTCAGGCAATTCCATGCCGCATCTCAAAGCTCTCATGCGCGATACCGAAGTGATCGTTCAAGAAAAGCATGGTGTGAAGCCCTACAGCGGTGAAGGCCGTGCTGAGACAAAGTGGGTGGTGCTCGACTACTTCGATGTAATGGTCCACATCATGCACATAGACTCACGTTCGCTCTACGACCTAGAGAACCTCTGGCCAGACGCCGAGGTTGTTGAGTGGGAAGAGTAATTTTTCTCAACAAATCAATTTTTCAAAAGCCGTGCTGAAGATTCAGCATGGCTTTTTTTACTATAGGCCTGAGAGCTGAGACACAGCTAGAGGGCTTCTAGGAAATCGGATGTCTGGCATTTCTGAGAACTCTTCTAGCTGAATGTTAGTTTATGAGGTAATAGTGGCTTACTATGATAAACGCATTTGCAGCAAACGAACAAGGGGGGGAGCTCGAGCCATTTCAATATGATCCAGGTGTGCTTGGGGAAAATGATGTAGAGATCGATGTGCTCTACTGTGGAATCTGTCATTCGGACCTGAGTATGATTGATAACGAATGGGAGTTTTCTGAGTACCCGTTGGTACCTGGACACGAGGTGGCTGGGCGGATAGCCCAAGTCGGTGATGAGGTAGTTGGGTTCAAAGTGGGACAAGCTGTAGGTCTTGGCTGGCATGCTGGTTATTGTGGTCACTGTAATGAGTGTGAGTCCGGAGATCAAAACCTCTGCGCGACTGCGACTCCCACCATCGTGCGGCATGGTGGGTTTGCTGACAAAGTGCGTGCCACGGCAAATAGCGTTGTGGCTATACCTAATGGTGTGGATCTAGCAAAAGCTGGCCCACTTTTCTGTGGCGGGATCACAGTTTTCAATCCGCTTGTCCAGTTTGATATAAAACCGACCTCCAAAGTAGGAGTGATCGGTATTGGTGGGTTAGGCAGCATGGCTGTCCAGTTTCTCAATGCTTGGGGGTGTGAGGTGACTGCTTTCACATCGACTGAGTCAAAGCGCACCGAGGCTTTGAAGCTGGGGGCGCATCACACACTCAACTCACGCGATGGAGCTGAGCTAGAGGCTGCTGCAGGTCAGTTCGACCTCCTGATTTCTACAGTCAACGTGAAGTTGGATTGGAATCTTTATCTGAATACTCTCGCTGTGAGAGGACGACTTCATTTTGTCGGGGCAGCCCTTGAGCCGCTCGATATAGGAGCTTTTAGTCTCATCGGTGGCCAGCGTTCGGTCTCGGGATCGCAAGTAGGGAGCCCTGTAACGATTGGCCAGATGTTAGAATTTGCCAAGCTCCACAAGATAGAGCCAGTGGTCGAGGAGTTCGCTATGGAAGATGTCAACGCCGCCATCAAGCACCTGCGCGACGGTAAGGCACATTACCGCATTGTGCTAAAACGCTAGGAGAAAAAATTCGAAATTTGTAACTAAAAATGCTCCAGTGACCATAGGTTGCTGGAGCATTTTTGTGATTTTTTAGGCTGGGATTGGCTAAAAGAGCTCGCCGGTGAATGGCTGCGCCTGAAATTCGTCCTCTAATTCTGGAGCATCTTCAGGTTCTTTAGCTTTCTTTGGGGCCGTTTTCACGGGTTCCTCTTTTAGCTTTGGCTGCGGAGGAGTATCGGCTACAGGAGTTGTCGGCTTTGGTGACTTTTTTGGAGCTGGCTTAGGCTTTGGAGTTTCGACCACTGGTTCAGGTGCTGTCTCCGCTACCTCTGCTGGAGCGGCTGAGCGCGGAGTCTCGGCGTCCTTAGGAAAATGGGCTAGCGGGGTGACTAGGTTGGCTGGGAGCGGGAATTGCTTTTGCTGAATCCCTGGTGCTAACTCTGGGGCGATGCTGTAGGCCTGCTTGAACATCTCGTACTTGGCGTCGATGTTGTCGATGTGGTGTAGCAGGATAGCCTCTGGGGTGCGTGGCAATGTGGGGGAACCAAATTCGTAAGTGCCGTGGTGGCTGGCAATCAAGTGGAGCAGGTGAATGCGCACATCGGAGGTGAGCGGGAAGAGGTCGTTCCATACCTTCGGACTGTCGCCAATCATCTCTGACCAGAGTCGGCTGGCGAGATCGATGCCGAGTGGGATGTGTCCGAGCATTTCGCCTTGCAGGTCGAAGGGTTGGGCAAAGCCAGTTTCAGGATAGGTGTTTTCCCACATTTTCCCGCAATCGTGGAAAAGAATGCCAGTGATGAGAAGGTCGGTGTTGAGATCGGTGTAGACCGTGGTGAGCGCCATGGCTGAGCGCATCATCTGTGCGACGTGCTCTACTAGACCACCGCGGCGGGCATGGTGATTTTTTCTCGCAGCCGCAGTGCGTTGGAATCTGAGTCCGTAGCGGTCGGTGAAGAGCTGGCAAAGTGCGTGGAGGCGTGGGTCAGAAATGTCCTGACAAAGCTGCGTGATGGTCTGCCAGTCTTGTCTTTGCTTGACGCTGGTCTCTGGGTCGCCTGTGAGGAGGTCAGCGGTTTCACCGGCATTGAGTGGTCTGAAGTCCCAGCGTTGGGCGTCGAGCCCGTATTGGTTTTGAGTCCAGTCGCCAGCGAGGCGTAGGAACGACTCAGGTGGAAGTTTCTGAGCGGATTTGAACTGGGGGAGGTTTTCCCAGATTTTGAGAGTAAATTGGTCAATCGAATCAGCGAGGACGAGCTCTAGGTAGGGCTTTCCGGACTTCGTCGTTTTGGTGACACAGGACTGAAGTTGGGCGTCCACGCTGGCGCTGATGGGGGAATCGCCAGCGGATTGTTTGAGGTGAGTGATAGTAAGCTGATCCACACCGTGAGTGTAGTCGTAACCCTTGGTGCTTGGGCAATAAAAAAAGCGAGCAAATGCTCGCTTTTTACCAAGTGGGCACCAAACCCATCAAGAATTGGGTACTAGTTAGGCGGGAGAATGAGCTCGTCGCCAGCTTGGATATCGATGCTGCCACCCATGAAGGAAGCTGGCAGTGGGTCGGCCACGCCTTGGTTACGGTCGATCATGCCGATCGTGAGGCGGCCGATGATGCCGGAATTACGGCGGATGCCGAGGGTGTCACCAGTGTTGACGTTGCCTACGCGCTCGATCTCGATTCCAGCGATTTTGTTGACGTTGTCATACTCTGTGATGTGGGCCATGACGAGGGCTGACTTGATGAGGTTAGCTCGACGATCGTTCTTAGCGGGTTGAGTGCCGAGGGCTGCTTCGATGACGGCTGCTGCTTGATCTTCGATTTTGTCACGCTCATCCTTGAGGACGCTGAGATCCGTACGAAGGCGCTCAAGTTCAGTGGCATCTGCCTGCTGGTTGGCAGCGCGCTGAAGTGGTGAATGGGTGTTAAAGGTATTGGAGAAACCTTGGTTGGCATTGGTCCCTTTGAGCCTAGCAGATTCTAGTTGAGCTATGCGTTTTTCCAAGCGTGCTGCTTCGAGAGCTTTAGGGTCGCTTATTTCGCTATTGTTCATGCTGCTGTAGGAGATGAAAAAACCAGCAACAAGAAGTGCGAATGTGGATCCAATAATCACGTTCATGACATTCATGGGGCAAGATGTAGAGTAATTCTCGGGGGACGGAAGGCAAAAGTTCTAGATTTTCTAGAATCAAAGAATCTGGCTTGAGTGCGGACCGATTCGGCTTACGATCCCGCTCGTGAGAATGCGGATGGCAGTTTTAGGTAGTGGTAGTGGTGGAAATGCAACAATTCTGGAGTGTGGAAACACCCGCTTGTTGCTCGACGCTGGACTTAGTGCCAAACAATTGACCATACGGATGGAAGCCATCGGCATTGATCCCGACACTTTGACTGGAGTTTTACTCACACACGAGCACAGCGATCACGCGCGTGGACTAGATGTATTGCTGCGAAAGCGCAAAATCCCAGTCTACGTAAATGCGATGACAAAGGAAGCGCTGCAGTGGGGGATGAAAAGTGAGGTGCTGTGGAAGGTTTTCAATACGGGCCAGGACTTCCAGTTAGATGGGGTGACCATTCACCCATTTCCAATCCCACACGATGCTGCGGAGCCCGTCGGGTTCACCGTGCACAACGGCTCTACCAAGTTTGGGCTCGTTACCGACGTGGGTTATGTCACCCAGGCAATGCGGATGCATTTACGTGAAGCCCAGGCATTGTTTGTTGAAGCTAATTACGATGAAGAATTGCTTGAGGCTGACACTAAACGGCCGTGGTCAACGAAGCAACGTATTGCATCGCGCCATGGGCATTTATCTAACACTCAAGCGGGAGAGTTGATTGCCGACGTTGGTTGCGAGCGACTTGCGCATGTGGTCTTAGGTCACCTCAGCGGTGACTGCAATTGCCCGAAGGTAGCCAGTAAAACCGTGAGTGGATTGTTAGTAGACGGCGGACTAACAGGAGTCCAGGTTCTCTGCGCCAATCAACAAGAGCCAACTGCTTGGTTAGAGTTCGGCGAGAGTAATCGTGGCGCGATTCTCGAAAAACTCTCAGGCAACTTAAGCCAAGAGGAGTTATTTTAAATTGAGCGCTTTTTTGAGCTGAACTTTTGGTGGCTCAATATTGTCCTCAGAGATAGTCGCCGCTGGCAGACTGATTCGGTGGAACTGTTGCAGGTGGTTTTGAACGACATTGCTGCGGGATGCTTGATCTCCGGTGGAGAAGAACATGCTGTGGCAAAGTGGACAGGAAAAGGCGAAGCCTTCAGAGTCTTTTTCGAGGGTGATATCGATGGGGCCGTATTTTACGTGTACTGACATAGCTGGGGTTTCTGGTTTAGGGTTCAGTGATGTATACGGCATTTTATCATACTAGGTTACAAAATGCTTGTGTGAAAGTGATGGAGTAGTTCACGGTTGTGGCTGAGATGAAAAAATCCCCGCACTGTGAAGTGCGGGGATTTGTTTGATACTGTTGTGGATAAAGAGGCTGGAAGCCTCTTCTACGGCTTAGCTAGCTGAGTTCTCGAGGATACCGAAGAAGGACTCGGCTTCGAGAGCTGCACCGCCGACGAGTGCACCGTCGATGTCTGGCTGGCCGAGGAGCTCAGCTGCGTTTGCTGGCTTTACAGAACCGCCGTACTGGATGCGTACTGCGTCAGCTGCGGACTGGCCGTAGAGGTTAGCGATAACTGAACGCACGAACTTGTGGGTGTCCTGTGCTTGCTCAGCAGAAGCTGTTACGCCTGTGCCGATTGCCCAAACTGGCTCATATGCGATAACTACGTCGGAGAGGTCAGCAACGTCCTTGAGGCCGTCAGTGATCTGAGTAGTAAGAACTGACTCGAGCTTGCCGCCTTCGCGCTCTTCGAGAGTTTCACCGATACAGAAGATTGGCTTGAGCCCAGCTGCGAGAGTTTTCTTTACCTTAGCGTTGATGAGGGCATCAGATTCGCCGTAGATAGAACGACGCTCGGAGTGGCCGAGGATGACGTACTGAACGCCAACTTCTTTGAGCATTGTTGTGCTTACTTCACCAGTGAATGCGCCGGACTCTTGCTCAGAAACGTTCTGAGAAGCCACTGCAATACGATCGCAACCGTCGAGCTTAGTTACAACGGATGGGATGGTGAGGAATGATGGTGCGAGCACGATGTCTGCAGTGCCTTTGAAGTCTTTGGCTACTACGCAGAATGCGTCGAGGAATGCTGCTGCGTCTGCTGGGCCTTTGTTGAGCTTCCAGTTTGCTGCGATAATTAGATTACGTGACATAATTTTAGTTATTTTGATTGGTTATTTGTGATTTGGGAAAAGAGGTTGGAAGCCTCCTCTACGTTACTTGTCAGTGAGTGCTGCTACACCTGGGAGGGTCTTGCCTTCGAGAAGCTCGAGGGAAGCGCCGCCGCCAGTGGAGAGGAAACTGAAGTTAGATGCGTCTGAGAACTTGTTTGCTGCTGTGACTGAATCACCACCACCAACGATGGTGAGTGCGTCAGCTTTAGCAACTGCCGCTGTGAGCGCCTTGGTGCCAGCTGCGAAGTTGTCTAGTTCGAACACGCCCATTGGGCCGTTCCAAAGGATTGTCTTAGCACCTGCAACTACTTTTTCGAAGTCGCCGATAGCGACGTCGCCGATGTCGATGCCTTCCCAGTCGTCAGGGATTTCTCCGCCGTCTGAGTAAGGAGCAGTTACCTTAGTAACTGCTGTTGGCTTGAACTCTTGTGTGATGCGTGTGTCAGCTGGAAGGTGGAACTTGATGCCCTTTGCTTCAGTTTCTTCGAGAATCTCTTTAGCTAGTCCAAGGAAGTCGTCTTCGACGAGTGACATGCCGATCTTGTAGCCTTGAGCTTTACGGAATGTGTAAGCCATTGCGCCGCCGATGATGAAGGTGTCAGCCTTCGCCATCATTGCTTTGATGACCTGGATCTTGTCAGAAACTTTTGCTCCACCCATGATTGCCACGAATGGCTTCTCAGGTGACTTGAGCTTGTCCTGGAGGAACTCGAGCTCCTTCTCGATGAGGAAGCCAGAGACTGACTGGGAAACAAAGTGAGTCACGCCTTCTGTGGAAGAGTGCGCGCGGTGCGCTGTGCCGAATGCGTCGTTGACGAAGATCTCAGCATTGCCTGCGAGAGCTTTGGAGAATTCGGTATCGTTAGCTGTCTCGCGGTTGTCGAAGCGTGTGTTCTCGAGAACCATTACGTGACCAGCTTGGAGAGTGGCGCGAAGTGTGGTGGCGTGATCGCCGATGGTGTCATCAGCAAATGCTACTGCTGCTCCGAGGTGCTCCGAGAGACGCTTAGCTACTGGGCGTAGTGAGTACTTAGCCTGTGGCTCGCCCTTTGGACGGCCGAGGTGGGAGCAGAGAATAAGTTTAGCACCGCCTGCGAGGAGGTGTTTGATAGATGGAAGAGCACCGAGGATACGAGTCTCGTCAGTGATTTCAAAGTTGTCGTCGAGAGGGACGTTGAAGTCCACACGCATGAGGACTTCTTTGTCCTGTACGTCGATGTCGCGGATAGTGAGTTTAGCCATAGTGAATTATTTTCGGTTAGTGGTTAACTGTTGTGGGGGAAGTGGGTGGCGCTGTGTTGCCATATGGAGTGGGAAATGTAAAACAAAACAGGGGAGACTCTATGAAAGCCTCCCCTGTTTGAAGTTGGAACCTCTAAAGATTAGAGACCTTTGCTGAGAAGGGCTAGGCCTTCTGCTGCGCGGCTGGAGTAGCCCCACTCGTTGTCGTACCATGAAGCGAGCTTCACCATTGCGCCGTCAACCATTGTGCAGCCTGAGTCGTAGACTGAGCTGTGTGGGTCAGAAACGACGTCTTGGAGAACGATTGGCTCGTCAGTGTATGCGAGAATGCCTTTCATTGGGCCGTCCGCTGCTGCTTTGAATGCTGCGTTCACTTCTTCAAGTGTCACTTCACGCTTGAGGGTACAAACGAGGTCAGTGATAGAACCTGTAGGAGTTGGCACACGGTAAGAGTTACCGTTGAGCTTACCTGCGAGTTCTGGGATGACTTTACCGATTGCTTTAGCTGCTCCAGTAGAAGTTGGGATGATGTTCACAGCTGCTGCACGGGAGCGACGAAGGTCACTGTGTGGAAGGTCAAGGATGCGCTGGTCGTTTGTGTAGGAGTGGATGGTCGCCATCATTCCCTGCACGAGACCGAAGGAATCGTTGAGTACCTTCACCATTGGTGCGAGGCAGTTAGTTGTGCATGAAGCGTTAGACACGATGTTGTGCTTAGCTGCGTCGTACTGGTCATCGTTGATACCGATACACATCATGAGATCTGGATCAGGAGCTGGAGCGGAGATAAGAACTTTCTTAGCGCCTGCGTCGATGTGCTTCTGTGAACCAGCCTGTGATGCGAAGAATCCTGTGGACTCAAGAACAACGTCAACCTTGAGCTCAGCCCATGGGAGTTGTGCAGGGTCGCGCTGAGCGAGTGCTACGATCTTGTGACCGTTTACGATGAGGTGCTTCTCGTCGAATGAAACGTCTGCGTCGAGCTTGCCCTGTGAAGAGTCATACTTAAGAAGGTGAGCAAGAGTCTTGTTGTCAGTGAGGTCGTTGATAGCGACAACTTTTTCAAGTTCGCCTTTTTCAATGAGTGCACGAAGGACGTTACGTCCGATGCGCCCGAATCCGTTGATTGCGTAATTAGCCATAAGAATTTGTGGTGAAATAGGAAGGAACTCTCCAGTGTGGAAAGCCGATCAATTTTTTGCCCGCTGAATGCGGGCGGCGAGTATGGGGGAGAATACCAGTACGTCAATACTCTGGTTTGGCATATGGTTGTGCCTTATTGATTACTAACGAGTAGTGGGCGAACTCGGATGGGTTTTGGTAGGATTAGTCGGCGCAACGGAGGGTGAGTATGGCGATTTCCGGTGCACAAGCAAAGCGAACTCGCATGCCCGAGGTCCCTATACCACGCGAGATGAAGAGTTGGGAATTGGCTTCTTGATAATGCCCATACACGTAGTTTTCTCCATATTTCACCTTCACTGGAGCATAGCCAATGAGAGGGACTCGGCATTGCCCACCATGGGTGTGGCCAGAGAGCTGCAGGTCGATGTCGCGGATTGCACGCATCGTGTCGAAGTAGTCTGGTTCGTGGACGAGAGCAATCACTGGGGAATTAGCGGGGATGCCCTTGAGGGTTTTTGCCGGATCTGGTGAGCCTAACCATACGTAGTCGGTACCCGCTATATGAAGCCGGGTGCCTTTGATGTTGAGTTCGGTATTCTGGTTGATGAGAAAGGGGATGCCGGCTTTGGTGAAGATTTTACGGTAATAATCTCCCGAGTGTGTCCACCCATCGTGATTGCCCATGGTGGCGGCTATGCCATGTTTTGACTGAAGCTGACTAAGGTGCCCCATCAATGGGGTGATCACCGCTGAGTCCTCAGTTACATAGTCGCCAGTGAGGGCTATAAAATCGACATTTTCGGCATTCACTGCATTCACGGCTTTGACCATAAGATCGTGATCTTTCTCTGGCTTGTAATGAAAGTCGCTGAGTTGTGCGATGGTGAATCCGTCTAGTTCAGGTGGAAGTTGTGGCAGGGTGATCTCTCGGCGCGTGACACTGAGAAGGTTTGGCTCAATGAGGAATGCATCGATTACCGCAGCGACAGGAGCGGCTGCGAGCAAAGTCTGGATGGTCTGTCGGCGAGTGAGTTTAAACATGCGGCTAGAGAATCAGAATACTGTGAAGAGAGGATGAAGCCAATGTGAAAAACTTGCAGTAAATGGAGGCTTTGTGATGCATTGAGGAGTTTCTCGTGGATAGATCGTTGTGGACTGTGCTCCGTGAATGAGAAAAAGTATTGAGCTAGTGGTGGTGGCTGTGTTGAAGTCTGCCCTATGAATTCGGAACGACTATCTATCCCTCAATATGCAATGGCACTGGCCCACGTGGCGAGTCTGCGCAGTGAAGACCCATTCCGTAAAGTAGGAGCGGCCGCGTTAGATTTTGATAACCGTGTCATTGGTACTGCTTACAATGGGCTCGCACCGGGCTTTGATGCGCCTGAGGGCTTTTGGGATGACCGCGATAGCCGGCAGAAGTTTATGCTGCACGCCGAAGTGAATCTATGCAGTCTGTTCAAACGAGGAGAGGCCAAAGTGATCGCTACAACGACAATGCCTTGCACCGCCTGCATGCAGACACTTTGTGCCTATGGAGTAAAGGAAATTTACTACAGAGATGTGTATAAGAAGTCTGATGCACCAGAGATCGCGAAAGTCTATGGGATCAAACTTGAGCAAGTGGCAGAGTATCCACTCCACCCGGTTACCCTAGATTAGAGTATCTCTATTCTTGCATTACCCCAGACATAAGGAAGTATACGGACGAAGCAATGAATGCGATTCAGATAGAAGGTGTGAAAAAGAGCTACGGCAAAGATGTCGTTGCGCTCAAGGGGGTGAATCTTCATGTTGGTGAAGGTGAATTGTTCTTTTTGTTAGGCTCTAGCGGGTGTGGTAAAACTACCTTGTTGAGAACTATCGCTGGGCTTGAAGATCCTGATGAGGGGAAAATATTTTTTGGCGAGCGCGAGGTCACTGATGTGCCAACCCACAAGCGAGAGGCCGCCATGGTGTTTCAATCGTATGCGCTCTGGCCACATATGTCGGTGGGGGAAAATGTGGCCTTTGGCCTGCAGGAACGGGGGATTCAAGGCGATGAACTGGTGGATCGCACTCTGGAAGCGCTTAAAGGTGTACGCCTCGAGGGCTATGAAGACCGTAGAGTGGACCAGCTTTCTGGCGGGCAACAGCAACGTGTGGCTCTGGCTAGGGCTCTAGTGGTGCGCCCTAAATGTTTGTTGTTGGATGAACCTCTTTCTAATCTTGATGCTCAGTTGCGGCTTGAGATGCGTACGGAAATTCGCCGGATAGTGAAAGAGTTTGGCCTCACTGCTGTCTATGTGACGCACGACCAAGAGGAGGCGCTTTCCGTGGCAGATAAAATCGCTGTGATGCGGGATGGACACATTGCACAGGTGGGTACTCCTGAAGATGTGTATAGGTCTCCGCGGAGTAAACACGTAGCTCAGTTCATGGGGGAGACGAACTTCCTAACGGGAAAAGTTGACTGGATCGTGCATGACGACCACCGCGGCTATTGTGTGCGCGTGATTTCTGCAGCCGGTGAGATTTTTCAAGGTCATGTGACTGAGCCAGGATGGAGGCCAGAAGTGGAGGACTCAGTTGTGGTATCCGTGCGGCCTGAGGCATTACGATTTGACGATTCTGGAGACGTGATCAATCAAGTGTATGGCAAGGTGATTGAGAGAGTGTATCAAGGGGCTACAATCCAATATCTAGTCCAAAGCGACGAAGGTGTCTATATTCAGGTCTCTGAGTTAAATCCTCGTCATTTGCGTGAGCCAAACGAGCATGTGGCTCTAACCGCCCGCCAACTAGATGTGGTGATGTTGAAGCCGTAATCAGAGATGAAAAAATTCTGGAATAAACGAATTGGAGTGATCGCCGCCCTTGTGTTGGTGGCTGTTTCACCACTCATGTTACAGAGGCCAGAGGCGGTTAGTCGATCTGAGGCTGATGAGGTATTGGTGGTGATTACTCCGCACAATGAAACAATTCGCAGTGAATTTACTGAAGCTTTCAATGCCTACTGGCAGAAGAAAACGGGGAAGAAGGTGTATGTTGATTGGAGAACCCCGGGTGGTACATCTGAAATTCGTCTGGTGCTCGATAGCAAATTTGCCAATGCCAAAGGTGGTGGAGTGGGGATAGATGTGTTTTTTGGTGGTGGTGACTACATCTTTGAGAAAATGGCGAAAGCGGGACGCTTTGAGGAACTTGATGTCTTTAGAACTCACGAGGATTGGTTCGAAGGTGAGTTTGGGATACCCAGAATTCATACTGGAGAAACCTATTACAATAAGAAAAAATATTGGGTGGGAGTGTGCCTCTCTCAATTTGGTATTTGTTATAATGTGGATACTCTAGCGCGATTACGCATTGAGCCACCAAAGACTTGGGATGACCTTAGTGATCCCAAGTATCTTGGATCAGTAGCAATGGCTGACCCAACTAAAAGCGGCTCAGTCGCACGCGCATTCGAGATGTTAGTGCAACAAAAAATTCACCAGTCTCTGGCGAGTACCCGGAGGCAGCCAGGTGAAACTGAGGAGATGCGCCGGCAGCGAGCTATCGGTTACGGGTGGGCGGACGGGCTCAACTTGATTCAAAAAATAGCAGCGAATGCTCGCTACTTTACCGATGCGGCAACCAAGATACCTCATGATGTTTCTCAGGGGGATGCCGCTGCAGGAATGTGTATCGATTTCTACGGTAGAGCCTACAATGAAAAGCTGAAGAAGGCCGACGGCTCCTCGCGTCTCCAGTGGATAGCTCCAGCTGGAGGCTCCTCACTGAGTGTTGATCCCGTGGCCGTTTTCAAGGGAGCTCCAAACGCAAAATTGGCGCAGGGGTTTGTGGAGTTCTTGTTGAGTGAGGAAGGACAGGTACTCTGGAACAAGCGAGTGGGTTCTGAAGGGGGGCCAAAAAGGCGAGCTTTACGGCGATTGCCAATCCGTCCCTCAGTCTACAGCCCTGAGAATTTAGCTGATTTTACGGATCCAGAGGTGAGGCCTTATGCTGAAACTCCTTTGTTTATCTATCAGCCAGAAATCACAGGCCCGGTCTTTGGCGCGCTGCGCTATATCATCAAGAGCATGTGTATCGATGCTCACCATGAGTTGCGGGCCGCATGGGTAGCGCTAGTGAAATACGATATGCCTGAGATGACGCTGTCTCGTTTTCATGACGTGTCCTATGTGTCTTATGTTAAATCGATGGGTGAGATACGTGAGCAACTGAATTCAGATGATAAAATAGAATCCGCTGAAGAGGCAAAACGTATGACCGGTATTTTTCGAAGAAACTACAAAGAGGCTGTAGAGCTAGCAAAAGAGGAGGCTAATAAGCAATGAAGCGCGGGAAGGCTGTATTGATCACGTTTTTGGTGACTTTCTTTTTTGGGGTGTTCTTTTTGATGCCTGTGGCTGATGTGCTTAAGCAGGCCTTTCTAGATCAAAATGGACAGTTCTCGATCGCTTATCTGTGGATCGTTTTCTCCAATCCAATCTACCTAGAGGGACTTTGGAATGCTTTTGCTCTAGGTGTTATGAGTACCATCTTCACCTTTTTTATCGCGTTGCCTTTGGCTCTGGTGTCCTACCGTTGGACGTTTCCTGGGAAAAAGTGGCTGACAGTGTTGGTGCTGGCCCCCTTGGTTTTGCCTCCATTTGTTGGGGCCGTGGGTGTGCGTCATATGTTAGGAGTTGAGGGGACCCTGAATGCTTTTCTCATAGATTTAGGCTTTATGTCTGCAGTTGCTCCAATGGACTGGTTAGGCGCAGGCAAATTCTGGGGGATTGTTCTATTGAATGCTCTGCACCTCTATCCCATCTTGTATATGAATATCTTGGCTGCTCTAGGGAATCTGGATCCTGCGATGGAGCAAGCGGCACAGAACTTAGGAGCTTCGCCTTGGACTCGCTTTAAGCGCATTACATTGCCTTTGTGCATGCCTGGGATATTTGCGGGTGCGGCGATCGTCTTTATCTGGTCGTTTACCGAACTCGGGGTGCCTCTGGTGTTTGATTACACCCGTGTTGCGCCAGTGCAGATCTTTGATGGGATCAAGGATTTGAGTAGCAATCCTATTCCCTACGCATTGGTGGCGGTGATGTTGACTGTTTCAGTGCTGGTTTATGCGGTCTCGAAAGTGATTTTAGGACGTAATAAGTTGGGCTTGTCCACCAAACCAAAATCGATCATCCAAGAAAGAAAGCTTAAAGGGCTAAAGGGATGGCTCATTTCACTTTGCTTTGCTTTCGTATTCATCTTGGCCACTGTTCCTCATTTCGGAGTCTTCTTCTTGTCTGTCTCTTCGGATTGGTATGGCACGATCTTTCCTGAATCACTCACGCTTCAGCACTATGGTGAAGGTCTAGGCCATCCATTGGTGTTAGGCTCTATAAAGAATAGTTTGCTGTACGCCTCAGGTGCTACGTTTTTGGATGTGATTCTTGGGGTGGCTATTGCTTGGGTAATTGTTCGGAGTAAAATGTGGGGGCGAAACGTCCTAGATGCGCTAATGATGTTACCCCTAGCTGTTCCTGGTCTTGTGTTAGCCTTTGGTTATTTGTCTATGAGTGAGAATGGTGGAGTATTTAGCTTTTTGATTGGGCCGAATGGTAGCCCAGCTTTACTTTTGATTGTGGCATACGCTGTTCGACGATTACCTTTCGTGGTGAGGGCGGCTGTGTCAGGACTCCAACAAAGTAATGTCGAACTCGAGGAGGCGGCAATGTCTATGGGAGCTTCTCCAACGCGCGCATTCTGGCGTGTGGGCTTACCATTGATTGGGACTAGTTTGATTGCTGGAGCTATTCTAGCATTTGCTTTCGCTATGTTAGAGGTCTCTGATAGCCTGATTCTGGCACAGCAAGCCGAGCACTACCCAATCACTAAAGCGATATATGCTTTGTTGAGTACTCTAGGGAATGGCCATGAAATCGCCTCAGCTTTGGGGGTTTGGGCGATGATATTCCTAGGTGTTGCCCTCGCTGGCGCCTTTGCTCTAGTTGGAAAGAAAGGTGGCAATCTCTTTAGGTTCTAGACCTTTTTTACCGGAAGAAAATGGGGGGAGAACGGATGCCGAGTAACCCTTATTGAGCATTAGCTATATTGATGTCTTGATTTTAGTCTAATGTCGGGTATGGATTTTTCTCGTAATGAAATTTTTCATCCTTAGCGCAAGCATCCTCGCCGTTTTCGTAGGTCTTTCTTCCTGTGAGAAGCACGAATGGGACAAAACAAAGCAGCTTTACGAATCTCATGATGCGCACGGCCACGATGAGCACGGCCATGCAGATAAAGAACACGGCGAGCACAAAGCTGAGTCTCCTTCTAAGGAGGCACATGATCATTCCGATCACCCGGCTCACTAATACCTCCTCTGGAGGTCCTGTTTATGAATAAGCGCCCTCCAGCTTGGTTGCTTCCTAACTTACTGAGTCTCGATGCTCCCATCGTGGCCTTGGTTTGGATGTGGATGTTAGCCGAAGCATTGAGAGTTCAATACGTTGAGCTCTCATCCTATTTACTTCTAGCAGCAGCAGTCTGGTGTATCTATGTCGTCGACCGTATCCGCGATGTGAGTCGCGGAGTGCACCCAATAGAGGGCGAGATGCCGTGGCGTCATAGCTTTCATTGGAAAAGTCGATGGGTTTTGATTCTATTGGTTGCTGGAATTGTTGGTTACAGTAGTTTTTTTGCGCTGTTTCACATGTCACGTGTGTTGCTCACTGTGGGGGTCGTGGGAGCAGTGCTAGTCGGTTGTTACTGGCTGGTTTCTTTGTTTGATAAAGCTGATGTTGCCTACGGCAAAAATATGGTTGCTGGTTTGACTTTTGCCTATGGTGTTGCCGCGCCTATAGTCGTTGCTTCTGAGCCATTGCCGCTGGTGCTTTCAGACGTATTTCAGCCCTTTCAAGGGGCTGAGGGCTTTCAGCTAGTGAGCGCATTTTTTTCATCCCTAGCGCAATTCATTGGGATGGTCTTACTTACTCTCAATATGGTGTTACTCTCAGTGCATGTACTGTTGTTTGGTTTGCTGTGCGTCATGAATATCAATGCTATAGATCTTTGGGAGCGCTCTAGGCGGTCGAGTGATCCCGAGGTGAAACAAGAGAGTGAGGTAGCTCTTTCAATGGGCTTATTCATGTTAGTTGTCGGGGCTGTGTGTGCGGTTGCCTTTGTCGTCGATGACTATAGAGCTCCTTTGTGCTACGCTATTATGGTGTCAGCTGGGCTGTTGCATGTGATCAATCGCTTACGCTCCCGCTTTTCCGTGGCGGCTTTGAGGGTTTTGGCTGACTTGGCATTGGTGATCCCTGTGCCGCTCGTGGTGTGGCTAACCTAGATTACTCAAGTGTCGCTGGAGTCTACCGTGGGCTCGAAGTGATGGTCTTCGGCTCAAGCCTGCAAAAAGCCAGATTGTGCCACTTGGGCGCGCTGCTTGATGTTCTGATCGAGCTGGAGAGTCCCTCTATTGCCGTTGTGGGCGATGGCGATGGTCGATTCTTGGCGGAACTTTTGAAAAGCGATCAAGACTTTAAAGTCGACTACATAGACTGTAGCCCTGGAATGCTGCGAGTTGCCAAGAAGCGTATAGGTCATGACTCTCGAGTGACATGGCGCTGTGAAAAGTTTGAGGGAGGGGGGCAAAAATATTACGACGCTATTGCTTGTCACTTTGTGCTTGATGGATTTGATCTAGACCAGCGCGAACGTTTTGTTGGAGCTATATCAGCAAGCTTGAACACTAATGGCATTTTATTAGTGAGTGATTTTGATTCTAGAGCGCATGGTGTTGCTGAAGCTCTGGTTTTTTGCATGCAGTGCTTCTTTCACATCTTTGCCGGAGTTCCCTTTGTTAAAGTTTCGAGACCAGACGATGTGTTTATTGCATATAAAATGACGAAAATTGGAGGAAGTGAGTGGTGGAGGGGGGCGATTTTTAGCCAGATGTGGAAGATGTAGCAACTCGCTATTGCATTGCTTGGAAAATGTGTTGAGCTTACCCGCCTATAGTAATTTAAAAAATGACTCTGAATAGCCAGAAACCCACCTACGTCGTCGGTCACCTAAATCCTGACACCGATGCTATCTGCGCAGCCATAGGTCAGGCTGAATACCTTCGGAAAGCTGAAAAGGTAGATGCCGTCCCTATTCGCTGCGGCGATGTGCCGTCTCGCGTGGCCTGGGTGCTTGAGCAGGCTGGAATGCAGACGCCTGACCTAGTCACGGATGTTAGGACTACAGCTGAACTTATTTGTGACAAAGATCATGTGTCAGTATGTGAGGATGCTACTTTCTATTCAGTGTACCGAGCGATGCAGAGATCCGAAGTTAAGTCGGTTCCTGTTGTGAGTTCAAATAATGAGATTCGCGGAATCTTGCGATTCACGGATCTAATGCAACTTTTGATGCCTGATAGTCTAGAGGGGCAGCAGAGCGTGAAGACGATACACGCGTCTAAGCAGCACATTAAAGAAACTCTTAAAGGGCGTTCGGTAGGTGCAGACTTAAGCGATGACGAGGAAGATCTTATCATGTTCGTGGGAGCTTCGAGTAAGAAGGCTGTGTTCAGTAGTATCAATGCGGCCAGAGAGAAAGGGCTCTGCGATAAACAAATTGTTATCTGTGGTGACCGTGAAGATATTCATGCTGAAGCAGTTAGTAATAGCGTCCGTGTGCTTGTCGTGACCGGTGGCTATAAGGTTCAAGATGAAGTTATAGCCGAAGCGAAGGAGAAAGGAGTGGCGATTATTCTGTCACGTTTTGATACTGCTACAACCGTGCAGTTAGTTCGCTGTTCCCGCTCTGTGCGCAATGCTTTGGGTGACGAATTTCTTTGCGTCAATGCT
>Ga0233410_10000050_pt1 | contig 37470 bp, 35 predicted proteins | sample Na_anoxic_1_MG_FD_179869 | JGI IMG/M metagenome (GOLD analysis project Ga0233410, IMG submission 179869) | Seawater microbial communities from Saanich Inlet, British Columbia, Canada - Na_anoxic_1_MG | ecosystem: Environmental > Aquatic > Marine > Inlet | place: Canada: British Columbia...
AGATAAGGTTCCGCTGCTCTTGCTTATTCATGTCATTCCACTTATCTACAGTGAAGTGTTCCATCAAATGAATTGACGTCCATGTAGGAGTTGTATTGGCTGCTTCTGGAACTACGTACTGACCCGATGGAGCGGGAGGCCCCTGCGATGGGGCTTCTTCTACTTCTATCTCACCAAGCGCATCTATATCTCCCTGGAAGTTTTGCTGTGGCTCACGACCCGCAAAGTTTGCCGACCACATAGGTAACATATTGTTGTATGTCTGACGAATCTTATCTGCCTGTGCAGCGTTACTCAATCCATTCAACGGTATTTCAGATGCGTCTATCACTGTTCTGGCAACGTGAGTTTCAGTTTTATTACTCCTGTTCTTTACTGACTGATTAGTTCTAATAATAGCAATCATCTTCCCGTCTTGGTCTATACCGATGCTCTCGATATAATTTTGATTACCATTCACGTCTCTGTACATAGGTTGTGTGCCCTCTATACTCGCGTGAATAGCCATGTTAGCGTTAGCCAATTCTGGGTCACTCGTTTTCAAAACATTTCCATTGGCGTCTGGAGTAATAGGTGGCATGTATTGCAAATCACCAGCCTCTATAACAAATCCACCGTAGCCAGAAGCCTGTGATGCTGCCCTCGCTTCTTCTGCCTGTATTCTTGACTTGGTTCTGTAGTCAGATAGTTCCGCTTGGCGTTGCTCGCGTTGTGTCTCTATGTCTTGAGACAACATATTTGTAAGTGCGCCCGTAACGTATTCCGCATATTGTCCTATATACCCTTCACGATCCTCATCAGACAGGTTTCTAATTTTAGAAAGGTCATCCATGTTACCACTTAGTCCACCAAGTTGATGGAGTACAAACGCAATGGCCTGGTCTTCTTCTTGTTGAGATAGGGAGTTACTGTTAAACCATGCCGATACACTTGATCCTACTGCATTCGGGTCAAGTTCCCCTGATCCAGCCATATCGTAGAAGTTATTAATACCCCCAGAGGCTTTTAGGTTTTCAAGTATCATACCCGCTGCCGCGTTAGGAGCAATCTCTGGTAAAGCAAATCTTCTAAACTCATTTAGTGACGGTAGTTCACCGGCTGCTAGACCTATGTTTTGAGCACTGACCTGTACATTACGTGCGTCTTCTAATTGAGACATCAACTCAGCGGGGTCATTGTATGCATTTGGGTCTGCTAGTATAGATGCCTCTAAATCATTAACAGTGTTTGCATATTCAAGCGCATCTGCTGCGTGTTGCTTATAGGAATTATACAGCCGCTGTCTTCGGGCCTTTGCCTCAAGGGACATATCTCCCTGATCCAGGTCTTGCTCGATAGCATCCCACTCTGATTGCAGTTCATCCTGCATACCTGTAGTGAAAGCGCCACGTTCCTGTTGGAACTGGTTGAGGTATTGTAGTTTCTTCTCTTCTTCTAACTCACGACGGGCCTTGGCGTTTCTGTACACCGCACCATAATCTACTTGTGGTACCTGGCCCACCGCCATGAATGTGGATGTATCAGCCATTATTTAAATTGTTCTTTGTTTAGTAAGTTACGAACGAATTCGTGTAGTTCGGTATCTCCTTCCTCGGAAAGTTTACGCATTTCTTCAGCCTGCTTTGGATTGAATATGTATTCACCTCCAGTCATCTCCCCGATTTTTGCTCCCTCTTGAACGATATCTATAGGATTGTCATCATGCGAGAACTCCCCTGGTGTTTTATCTACCGGCTCTTGAACACCACCATCTTCCATAACATCAACCTCATCCAACAAAACAGTTCCCGATGGGTCGCTTACTTCTTCTTCAAGGATATTAAATGACGCCGCTTTATCTGCCTTGGTTTGCTTAGTAAAATCTATCAAGCCCTGCTGTGTCCCCTGCATAGCAGCGTTAGACATAGCGGTTAAGGCATCTGTCTTAGGAGCAGAAGGGTCAGCAGTGGGTAGTTCCAATGCTTCTGGGTTCTTTCGTTTGAACTTTACAGTTGACCCAAGAATTTCTGCCCCACCTTGAATAGCCTGTGTCACACCGCCTATAGTTGTTTGTCTTGCTGCATCTGCGGCACGAGAAAGTCTATTTAAATTTAACCGGGCCTGCTGGTTTTGACCTGCAGTTAAAGATGTTTCATCAAGAGTAGGTACGCTTTGAATAGCACGATTCGAGGCTAATTCTGTTGCTCTTATTAAGCCAGGCGTTGCTGATACAAGAGCACGAGAACCGCCTTGTGCTGCTATTTGGTCTGCCGCTGTAGCCTGTGCGCGCAATGCTGCATCTACACCTGCTTGAGCGTCACTTGTTTGGCGAGCAATTCTCTGACGCGCTGCTTGGGATCTGATTGGGCCCGTCGCTGCTTCGTCTGCCTGTGCCATTTTCTTTTTGGCTTGGCGCTCTTGATACGCACCGTATGCCGCTGTACCAAGTCCTGCTGCTACATTTATTAGGCCTCCTACAAAATAATTCTTCATCTTTTTCATAATACAAAAATACTGATAATACTATTGCCCTTGCTGGTTGTGTAGATTGGACTTAGTGTATATAAAGTTTATAGCATACAACTCATGCTTTGAGGTTGTGGAGTTTACAAACCTGCCCTTCAAGTAATAGTCTCGCAAAGAGTCACCTTCAATAGCAGAATTAGCAATCAATACAATCTCATCATTAGCAGTAACACCACTTACGGTTCCGTTACACTGTAATACTTTCTCTCCATCAAGGGCTGTGGCATATAGATTTAGTGGTACCAGATTGGCCCCGCTAACTTTAAATAATGCTGTTGTTACACCCAGCGGAAATCCTATACTGTTAATTGCGTTCTTAAATGTTATCTTATCTGTAGCAATAGATGCCGCAGACCCTAAGCCAAAGACCTCAGACGTTCCGCTAATGGAACTAATATTTGCTGTTGCTGTATAAGACACATTGTTAGTTGAGTCCTGGTGTAAAGGTGCGTAGTAAAACCCTTCTTTCTCCTCCCATATAGAAGTAGCAATCGTGCTTGTTTGGTCACTATTAGTTAGTGTTACACTCCAATCTTTATTGTTACCCTCAAGGCTTACCGCTTCGTAGACCTTGACCATAGATGGATTGAAGTTAGAAATACACTCTACAATACTATCTCCTGCAACACCATAAAATGTATTGCGAGCAGCATTAGGGCTGTGCTCGTATATACCACCGTTCTTAAAGGTGTATAATCTATCCGAAAGTCCTTGTATGCTTTCTGCTTGATAAGAGTATCGTGTGCTCCAGAAATCAGATTTAACATCATATGCTATTGTAAATTCCGGAAGAGTCTCTGCTGTATTGAGTATAGTAAACACAGACTGTCCTGCGGAGTCAGCCGTTATTTCCTCTGTACTTTGATTAAAACGCCCTGTATGGTACGCTTGATAAGCAGATGAGGTAATGAGTATCTTGATAGAAGTTGTAACCCCTGTGATGCTCGGAGACTGATCCTCAGCAAGCCCTACGATGGGGTTGTTTGTTAGAGTATCAATAAGCAATAATCCTTTACCTGCATCCTCCCAGTTTTGTTCAGCACATTCCCAGTTAACAGCGTACGTATTCCAATCAAAGGTAAGAGAATCGTCATAGACAGGGCTTACGTTTATAATATTACCATTTTGATTGGTTCTTGCTAACCCCGTTGCTTGTTGTCCACTGCAACTATCGTCTATTGTAATAGAACTTGTAAAAAGCGCTGGAGAACTAATGATATATTCATAATTCTCACGGTCTAAACCTGCTGTGTACTTTCTGTTCTTGGCAGACGCCGCTGTTGAAAACATCTTGCTCTTGAAAAAATTGTCAACCAGTTGCTCACTAATAAGGGTTAGACCAGACTGAAAGTTTATACGCGCAACCTTGCCTGCCTTAGCATCAACAAAGAACACATAACCCCTGTACCATGATACTGACTCCGGATTATTGTTACACCCGAATTCTCCGACATAGTATTTTACTGGCCCTAGTATCATATTGGTAGCGGTCAAGGACTCTCCGTCGTTCGCTGTTAATATGTTTCTTCTTACAGGTATTATACCCGCTCTTCGCTCATGTACTATATACAAGAACTCATCGTATGGCACTAAAGATTTTATAGAGCCGTAATCGTACGATAGGTCTTTATAGTTTTGCTGTGTAAAATTAAAAGAGGATAGGCCCAGTCTTGTGTTCTCAAACGCAAAAGGTTCTGAGTATGTAATAGAGCCAAATCTTTTTATGGTCGTCGCTGTTGGTAGGTATGCGAAGGCTTTACCGAGCGATGTGTAGTTTGATTCATAAAAATCGCTTACCCGTGGGTCTTCTACAAAATCAACGATAGCATTCTGAGAATAGGCTAGCGCCATGTTTCTCCATTCATCACCCCTGCGTGGTGCGTTTCCATAGAACAGCGTGCGTAATCTAAAATACGAGTCACCCTGGCTAAACTGAACAACAGATCCAGGGTTAGTCACAGTCATGCTGTAAACTGTAGGGGCAGTAAATGTTCCGGATAGAATTTCTCCGTAGAGTTTAAAAGGATAGGTTGTGTCGTCATTAAAAATTACGTTACCCACTTTGATTATGGCCCCGCCAGCAGTCTCTATCTTGTCTCCTTTAAAAACTCTTTTGTTTACTTCAGCGACAACAATATCGGGTGTGCCGCTGGTTACTGATTCTACTTTAATGCTTACTGATGTGCCTGTACGTAAGGTTTGAGGGACACCGTTGCTGTCTATAGAAAGGTTCTCTCCGATTTCGTAATAGAATGTTTCTTCAAATGCGCCAGACTCTCTGTATATTTCTATAACACACTTGTTGTTCCACTTCGAAACTCCTTTTAGTATACTCGATGTGTTCCACTCTTGTGTATCATTGTCCTCTATAACAAGGAAGTCTCCTATTGTATTTTGTATAGCAGCCTTAGAACTTCTGTCTAGAAGAGGGTTTGTTGCAGGATCTGCAATTAGCGTAACAGTCTTAGCGACCTTCCAGGTTGATGTTTCTTTTAAGTCGTCACCATACCTAACTATTCTAATTCTATCGCCCTCTGCGAATCCGTAGTTGATTAACGCTCCGGTTTGATTATCATATGAGTTGGCCTTACTTTGTAGTGTGCCCAGGGAAAGGTATATGTTTTGCGAGGAACCAAAGGAACCAGCATCTGCATCATTTAATGCAACGTATGCACCCCCTATAGAGTACTGCACTTTGTTTATTATCGACCCCTGTCCTGCATATACTACACTGTATCGTTCAGCCCAATCGGGCGCAGTAAAGGAGTCATCAAACCGAACAACTATATCTGCTCTTCCATCAAGAGAGTTCTCGTCTGAGCGATTGTTTGTGTGCTCTATAAAAACCTCATTATCTAAGGGCTGAACACCGCCTGGTCTTCCTTTGTCGTCAAAAAACAAAAGCCCCAACTCATGACTTGAACCAGACTTAAAGCAACGATACCCGTCCATTTCGTCCTCATCAATAAGAAAGCAACCCCCGGGGTTGACTGAAGAACCAACTCTGTCTACAACGAAAAATTTTCTTTGAGTCTGAGGGTCGTTAATTTGTACCCATTCTCCGTTCAAGTTTTGCACCCTTCCGGTGAAATCAATGTCGTTAGTAAATCCGTCTATGTTTCTTTCAAGAACATCAAACTGAGATACTATACTATCGCCATTTAGGATTTGAGCCTCACGTGTTCCGAATACTAGTTTATCAAACTTAAACGTAACATGATTCATGGTGATGCCATAGTAATCTTTAGTAGCCACAGGAAATCCTGTCCCTACTCTTCTTATCCAAGCGTTTCCTGTTCCCTTAAATGCTGCGGATTCGCCAGCGACAGTGGTCTGTCCACCTGTATATAGATTACTAAACCCGGCCTCTCCGTTTTGTGGAGTAAACTGTATTGGATATAACCCCTCAATAGTTTCCCTAACTAGCGCCTTTACTTGAGCCTGGGTTGTACCTGCTGTTACTTTGATAATTTCCCTTACCTGTACTCCGCTACTCACAACCTTGATACCGCCTTTAATTGTGCGTACGGCTATGGTTTTTTCAGTGCTGTCTGACGTTCCCTTTTGAGCAACAAAATTTATACTGGGTGGGCTGTTTAAAAATCCACCGTCTAAGTTTATTGCTGCTTGGTTTATACTGCCATCGTTTAGGTAACGTACTCCGGCTAACGCTTTGAGTTCATCTGATTTAGAAAGGCTTTGCGCAGTACCTCCAGTTTCATTGTCGAAAACCCGTATCTCTGGAGAGAATGCCGTGAAACTGTAATCTTTCTTATTGCCTTGACTATTCTTAATAACAACAGGGCCGTCCTGCCATGAGAAGGAAAGTAAAATCTTACTATCCGTAGGTATGACCGATGGGATGTTTGCAAAATCTACAGAGAATTGATTCTGGAAAAGAGTATACTTCTCTATAGGTATGTTAAAAGTATTGGGCTTATTGTAATAGTTAGGAACCGCCGTCATTCCACCGGTACCTGTATTGTTATAACCCTCTGTGTATCCACCGTAGAACAAACGGCCCTGCGACATCGCTTGGCTATCTGCACGCTGGGGTACATTTGAATATGTATTGTCCTGCACTATAGCGGACAAGCCTTTATAGTTAGAGTCGTTACGGAACGCACGAACCTGTGTTCCTGATCCATCCAAATTAGGTATGGTTTCTATCAAGAAAAATGCGGAGTCCTTATCACCCTGTCTTGCGTAGATATTGATGTTCTTTACATCAAGTTCTGAGTTGTTTACTGTAATTTTTATTTCGTTCCAGTAATTTCTTGCACCAGCATCTATGAATCCGTCTTTCAATTGGGACTTAGATATAGCCAGTTCAGAGTATGGGCTCAGTGCTGTTTCCTCACCATCTTCGTACTCATATTGATACGCAAACTGAAAGTTCTTTTCAAATATATCGTTCTGAGGATACTCTGGATTGTTTTTAAATACAGTTGTAGGGGGGAACAAAGGAGGTTGCTTCGCTACCGTGATAAAATTTCTCCGCTGTTGGTCGGTTCCGGTATTAAAAGCAGGCGGGTACCCTCCTGCTCCAGATATACTTTGCTCTGCGCGTGTAGCGTTTATTTTTTTTGGCTCAGTCTGTCCGTCATTAAAGTAAAGAAGTGTGTCTCTGTTTGACAACTCAACTATAGATGCATACACAAATCCTTCCTTAGTGAAATTAAGAACCGTGTCTTGATATACTATGTATGTCTTCTTAGCGTTCTGATCATAGCGTAATATCGTGTGTTTTTGTTCGCTGTTCCAAACAAAATAATACACCTGTGCTGCGGCGTCATCACCTACGCTGCCTATGGTAATGTTATTACCCGATGGCATTGAACCATTTTCAATAGTCGCTGACTGATGTGTATTACCCCAGGAATTCTTTAATACAAGTGCCTCATTCTCCGCATCAATAGACACACGGACGTTCTGTGCATCCGTCATTTCTACCCGGGTAACTAGGCGCTCATCATCATCTTTGTTTAAGGAGCGAGGAAGTAGTTTGTCTATAGAAGCCATCTATTATGCTTTAGGGCTTAGTTTGAAGTTTCTGCGGGTAACGCTCAAGGCGTCAAACTTGTTGAAAGACTTGAGTCTTGCGTTAGCCAAACGTCTTTCATTATAGTATTCTGCGCGTGCGCGCTGTTTCTCATTAGCCGGTACGCTAGACTTACGCTGTATCGTGTGATAGTAAACATATGCCCGTAATGCTTGCTCTGCAAAAACAGGGACACACGGGTTATCACATTTCGCTGCATCTGATATGTACTCAAGAACAACCTGTGTTGTATCAGATACAAGTGATATTTCTATCCGGCACTGCTCCCAGTTAATTCTGTATTCACCAGCACCTTGGCCACCACCAAGGCCGTAGAGTCGTCCCATGGTATTCTCATATAAGAAGTTTCTAAATACATACGAGTCGAAACCAACTAGATAATCTGGGATAGCATCCGCAGGTTGATCTGGTAATATGTTCATGTTCGGGTTCTCCGCAAAGACATACACTAGACCATCGTTTCCTAGTTGACCTAATTTTACCATCTCAACGAAATCCGAAGGAAGGTCAACGGTGCCCAATGTCTGATTGACATCTAGCAATGTGGTCTTTATGTTATGAGACATGTCAAAACCAAACTCTCTGATACCACGCAAAGCGTATTGGCGTAACATATAATCAGATGCGGCTGACCCATAGTCATCCATATCTACACTCATGATGTAATCGTTGATTACCTTATCTACTGTAACATATGCCTGGCTCATTATCTACTTTCGTCTTTAGTGGTTTCTGATGAGCCGTAGTTGTACACGTCGCTGTCACGTAAATTCACACCGGCAAGTGTAAGTATTTCGTTGACAAGTTCCGTGAAGTACTGCTCTGGTAATTCAAAGTCCACACTGTTGGCTGAAGAATAAATCTCTACACCAGCCACAGATGAAGTGTACCCAAACTTGGGAGACAACGAGGTCTTTGCACCAGTGTCTGGAAGAACGCCTTGTGGTACTTTGTAATATCTTAAGTTAATCTTAGTAATGCTTGTGTTTACATTTGGAAATACCTCTATGTCGTTTGCTATCAGAGCGACAGGAGCGTCATCAGAGGGTGCTGATAGGTCGCTGTTAAGTATTCTGTCAATATGATCTTCGTTATATACAAGTGATACCAACGACTGCTTCTGTACACCAAGAATCTTTTTGCCTATAGTGGATATAGATATCACGCGCGCAAAGTCACTTGGTTTAGCAACGGTTCCGCTAGAAAGAGTTAGTTCAACTTTCTTAGCAAAGGTCGACAAGTCTTCTTCTACTTTTTTTGAAAAAGCAAACTGGCGCGGGCCATCGATGCTCATGCGACGCATTTTGTTTGCCAACGATATATCACCAAACAACCTGTTGAACAAGTTCATCTGTGCTACACCTGCGAATTGGTTAAATATAGAGGGAGTTATAAACCCTCTCTGGTCTTTATTCGCTATATCCTTAACTGCTTTATATACTCTTTCTACACTTGCCATATACCTTGAGGCTTTGTAGCAAATATACGAATAAAAAAGGGGGCCTTACGGGGCCCCCTTTCTTGCATTAACCGATTCTCATTACTATGCCTATGTACTGAGATAAGACAAACTTACGAAAGTTTTTCTAATCTAGAAAGGAGTTCTTCGTAAACCGGAACGCCTTTCTCAGTGAGACAGAAACGAACCATAATATCTACAGGATCCTGCCCTGCAGGAACTGATAGAATTAATCTGCCGCTGTCAAACCAATATACTCCGTCTGGCTTTGCTGCCAAGATCTGGAAGTCTGATCCTTGAATAACAGCGGAACGTACTTTTACACGTGGGTCATCGAACATTGATATAAACTGAGCGGGGTTTGCTTTAGCCTCTCTCAGTAACTCACGACGAATCTCAATCATCTTCTGCTCGATGTTGATGCCAAGGGCAATCGCTACCGATAAAATCTCATCAGAGTCTTTATTGCGAACCAACGCAATAGCATCGTGCGTTAAAAATTCTTGCTCTACTTGTTCTTCAGAGTCTGTGCTGTTGTCGACAAGTTTGAATTTGTTACCACCATTAGCCACATTGCTTGGGTGCTTGTCTAAGAACTCCATGAGGTTTGGTTGTGACACGTTCACCGCAAGTAATCCGTTATTGAAAGCAATATGAGAACGTCTAGCACTTGGGCTTTGTTCTTCCTTATAAATACTAGACTCCCCTGGGCAGTATCTAATAGCACGCACAGTGTTTGACTCTGCGTCGAATACTGTTGCCTCTGTTCTTAGTTTGAATATGATACCTCCACCTTTGATAATCTCGTACACCTTCTGTGATGGAGCGGTAGGGGTTTTTTTGATAGCGCTGTAACCCTTCTTGGGCGCAGTCTTTTTATTTGCCGCAGGTGCAGCCTTTGCTTGTGTTGCCATTTTAATAGAATTAAATAATTAAAAAAAGGAGAGGGGCAACGCCCCCCTCCGATGTTTGTTCTCCTTATGCAGTGATAAGGATGTGTTGGTTTGCTGCACGAGTAACCAATGCACACTCAGAACGGTAGTTGAACTGAAGGCTATCTTCGTTGGTGTTGTTTACACCTAAGATAGAACCTGTCATCCAGTGCTCCATTTCGCGAGAGTAACCGTTAGTGTCTTTGTAGTTTAACTCCAAAGCAGCAGCACGATCGCCTGTCTTAGGATCAACAACAGTTGTTAACGGAATCATTGCTCCCAAGTAGTGTGGGCTCGCAGAACCTAATAGTGTTGGTTCGTTCAACAATTTCCAAGAGTGCTTGTGGAATGTGTATCCACCACGCTTGAATGAGTCGAAACCAAGTTCTGATCCACGTCCACCGAATGCACCGATACCAGAGGTTACGTTACCGAAACCTGCAGCACCATTTAATGAAGCAACCATGTCGTCAATCTCTAATGCTTGAGAAGAGTTTACGTACATAGCGTACTCTGGAGCAGCACCTTGCTGGTCTAGTGTTTCAATCAACGTGTCCATTTGAGTGAACGAAGTGATTTCACCATCTTGTACAATACCACGGTCTTCGATAGCAGCGAAGTAACCTTCACCCGCTGTTGGGTTGCCACCGATGTTTGTAGTTGTCAATGTATTGGTGATTGTCTCACCTAGCAACAACATCATTTCACGCTTGTCGAGGAAACGAGCACGAGTGTCCATTTCTCCTTTTACGTACCAGCGGTAGTCGCCGTTACCTACGTTAACCCAACCAATGTTAGTTGCTTGAGAACCTGTAACCTTGAATACTTCCTTGATAATGTTGTAAGAGTTTGTACGCTTGATTACGTTTGACTCTAGGTAACCAGCGTTCTGATCAGATCCTTGAGCGAACAAGTTACCGATTACTGGAAGGTTGTAAGCACCAGTCGCTGCAGTTGCACCGATGTTGCCACTTAGAATCTCAACAGTGTAAGAAGCAGTAGCAGCGTGACCAATCTCACCTGTTGGAGAGATAGCAGTTACGATACCACGCTCTTTGCCGTTCCATAATACAACGTCGTTCAAACGCAATACGTTAGCATCACTTGTTGCTTTAGTTAAAGTCAAGGTAGTAGCCGCTGATGCCGCTGTTGCTGCCAAGTTAACTGAAGCGTAAGAGTGTAGACGAGTTTCTTCCCAGTACTGTACAGCGTCAGCAGTTCCGCTTGCGCGTACTGCACCTGTAAGACTTAAGAAACCTGTAAGTCCACCAGAGATTTGCTGGTAACCATAGGTCTTAACCAATTGGTCACGGTTATCTGGTGCGTTGATTTCGTCAATGAAATCAGCCAACGAAGTGTACTTCGCTGGGTCAAGGCGACGGAATACCGCTGCTTTGTTGTCGTTAAATACCGGAGGGTACGAATTTGCCATGATAATATTTTTTTATAGCAGTTATTTTAAAAACATTTGCGGACGTCCTAACGCATCAAGTACTTGTTGTGTTAGCGAGTCCTGTTGACTCATATTAGGATTAGCCTGTGGTTGTTGCGGGTCTATGTTTGCAGCCTTCTCAACGATGGTACGCTGACCATCACTAAGACCTTGTGCGTAAATGCTGTTTAGAATTTGTGGCAGATTATCTGTCACTGTTCTATGCATATTCCACAAGTCGTGATCCCATTGACCTTCACTTCCAACATACTTATCGAAATACGAAGTCATGTCGCTGTTAGATTTACCAAGTTCGTTTCGATAATCTTGCGGTACCCCAAAGTTGAATCCTTTACCACCTGGTAAATCAAAAGCAATTTCGCTTAATTCACTAAGTGATCTTTGATTCGCATTGAGCCAAGAATCATCGAAGGGATTTGGTTCCTCTTCGGCTGGTGTAGAAGCCTGCACAGCAGGTGTGGTGTAATCATTACGGAGTTCACCAATACTGTTGCGCGCCTTCTCTGCATCAATCTTCAACTGCAGGTTTGCAAGTCTTACTTCTTCGTCGTTATACATTGAGTCATCGGTCTTGTACTTAGAGTTGATTAGTAAATCAATCTCGTCGTTTGCCAATGATGGATATTCACTTGCCATTTGTACACGCATCGCAGTGCGATCATCCATTTCGGATGGATCTAATGCCTGGTAGCGGAACCAATCTTCTGGTGAACGTCCAGTCTTCTCAACGAAGTCAGCAATAACTTGAATCCGTGGGTCGATTTCTGTTGCAGTTATTGATTCAGTACTATCTGCTTGCCGTGGAGTCTCTGTTTGCGTTTCGCTCAGAGCACCAAAGAAAGATTCTAGTGCTGATGTATCCTCATTAAAAGAACTTTGCTCCTGCTGTACATTCTGCTGTACAGTCTGTTCTACTGGAGCGCTTTCTTGTTGAACCTCTTGTGGTTGAGTTGCCTCAACGGGTGCGCTCGGTTCGGGCGCTAGTACTTGTTGTTCAGCCTGTGGCTGTCCTGTTTGCGCTTCTTGTGGTTGCGCTTCTTGTGGTGCAGGGTTATCTCCACCTGGCATCGTATCCGAGATACTAAAGCCAGCGTCTTTGATTTGCTGCTCCATGTTTGATTCTACACTGTTCATTTCAAAAAAATTTAACTGATTGTTGCAAAGTTAAAAAGGAATTACTATGTTTACTGCAGTGAAATTTTAACCGATTTATTATGAAACATTTAATTATGAGCCTATTACTCCTTACTGGAGTAGCAGCAAAAGCACAAGACTTTCAACAGCAAAAGCGTGGTGACACTACCTTTTACTTAATCCCAGATTACTTCGACCAGTTCGAATTAATGGCGGGTAAAGAATCAATGGACATTGGTTACATTGGTGATCAGGTATACCGTTTTTCTTTTCACAGAGAGACAAAAACAGTGTACGCTGTACCTGTTTCAAAGCAATGGCCTAATGTAGGTATGTCATATCCAGACAGTCATCACACTCACAAGCATGAGGAATGGATGGCTACCGATGACTACAAAGAAATGCAGGACTGGGTTAGAAAAAATAAAGGAAAACGAAACGTAGTTTGGTAAAAAAGAAAGGGGGCTTAACGGCCCCCTTTTTTATTCTCTTTCTAATAACCCTACATAAGACCCATCTCTCTCAAGAGCGCTTCTTCTCGAGCCTTAAGGATTGAATTTGTTTCGTTGATCGCATCAAGTTCTATTTGATTCGCTCCTGTAAAATATCCATCACCTTCCGCTACCCCTCGGTATGCAGTCTCTATAACTCTATCGCCATACTCGTCTCTCAGTTCGCCTTGTGCTCTCTCTGGACGATTATATGCTCTTTGGCGCTGTTCTTCTACGGCACCTGCGCCCCGATTACGTTCAACTCTTGCCATTCTCGCTTCGTCAACAGTTCTTGGTAATCCCTGTGCGCTCTGCATAGATCTATTAAATCCACCTTCAGCAATCTCTTCTGCTTTTCGCATTACTCGAGATAAATCGCCACTATCCATAGGGCCTAAAGCGATTAACTCTTCCACTGTGGCTGGCATACCACCAGTTCCTAATGAGAAAGATTGCTTAATTGCTTCCTCTACATCCTTGCGTGATGGGGCTACTCTCGTGGAATACTTGGTGCCTTTAGGTTCTCCACCATTTTCATACCTTGGCATGTTTCCGCCCATGCGGTACTTTATTGCACCGCCCATTGCGTATTGGTCTTTAGCACCAGGATTAAATCCTGCTGGTGCGCCAAGCATTGTTTTGATGCGCTCTTCTACTGAGCCTCCAGCAACATATCTTTTAGTGCCGCCTCTACCGGCATTACCATCTATAACAGAGCCGCTGTTAGATGCAAGCATGTCGGCAGCCATCTTTCTTTGAGACGGATCCTTTAAAAGCGCCTTGAGTAAACCACCGCTTCTGTACATCTCTTTCATTCTGTCATTCATAATACTATGTGTTTGTAAGGCAAATTTAAACAATGTTTTGTAAGTTTATGTCACTGAATTAAATACTATGAAGACAAATTATACTACAAAGATGTCGCCAGAGAGTGAGGCAGTGTTGTCAAAGATTGCTGATTATGCTGCCGGGAACATGATGAAGACAAAAAATAAGGCTCTATTATACTCACGTATAATTACTCGCTGTACCTCTATGATCGGTACTTCTTTACCTTCTTCTTGATTTTATCTGGTTGAGCAACAAACTGTTTGCCTTTTTTATTACCCTCTGCTTTTGCTTTATTGGTTGCGGCTTTCTCTGCTGGTGACAACGCATTCCATGCAGCGTCTGGTAGATAGCGCTTCTTCCCCTCCGACTTACTTCCGTCAGAGGTTCTCCACTTTTGCTTTGTCCATTTCCTTAAGGACTCTTGTGATTTCTTAAGCGCCATTAGTTTTTGTATCCACCTCCTGCGGCTTTGTATGCTTTAGCAAGCATTTGTGCTTTACGCGCAGACCACTGTCCTGCATTACCACCTTTGGTTCCAGCCTTAATTCTATTGAATATACGCTTGCGCATAGATGGCTTTGTATAGTTACCCGCCTCGTTTACCTTAGACTTACCACCTTCTCTGTACTTCTTTACCATCACCACTTTACTTTATTGGCCCAGTACGCAGCAGACATCTTTCCTTTCTTTATGTTTTTATCATGACGGGCTTTGAATGATGCACGCTTCTTCTTCATACGATCAGACTCACCAGACTTAGGCGCACCCGCTGTTGATGCCCCTTGTTCTCCAAAGCGTATAAGTTTAACCTTATCTCCTTCTTTTGCCGCAACAACATGAGACTTCTTAGAGTGATCTGGTGTGCGCTTAGGCTTGTTAAATCCTTTTAAACCGTGACGCTTTAGAAAATTTGCATACTTACTTTTTGCCATAAAGCAAATATAAGCATTATCGTTTGACCCCTGGTACAGCGAGGTGAGTCTCAAGTTTCTTCACTATCTCCATGACCTTTTCGTTCTCCATGTGGTGCGATGGTATTAGGATATAAAGCAACCTCAGTTGCTCTGTTGTTAGGTCTATATAATGCCTCATACTATTTCTTATTACAGAACGACACAAGTATATATCTCTTTCCGCTGTGTACTGGCCTGCCCCCATGCCTGTGGGTCACTTGCCCCGGATGTATTGCAATGTGGCCTACGTCTCCTACGTGTGTTTGTTTTTGATTATAAAAATACGTACCGCCACCTGTGTAGTCTTTGTTTAATGTGAGCACTGAACTAATGACAGCGTTATCGTGATGTAAGTCCAGGTGTCCCTGCGTATCTGTGGTGTACTTAATCATAAAGTTTTCGCTACTCATATTTGCCCATTGCTTACCGTGTAAGTGCCAACGATGTATAGCCGCAGGAAAAACAAAGTCCTGCAGAACCTTTCTGTATATCTGCTCATATCCAAACGAAGAGATTAGGGTGTCTACTGTAGGATAGTAGTCGTGCCTCTTGGATTGCCAGTAAGCCTTTTTCTCTGCCTCGTCAATTAATAACTCACAGAACTCTTCTGTAAACAGCGGAAAAGTTATTACATCACTTATAGGCTCTTCGTATATCATATCCCAAGCCTTTGTTTGCGCAGCAGGATGTATCCATTTGGATATCCATTCAGCCCATTTACCGGACTTAAATATGGGTGTGTTTATAGTAGACTGCGTTCTACTTGTAAGGTCATTAGATGTTTGGAACGCTATGTCTTTCTTTAAAGCAAGTGCTTTGGTGTCTCTTGTAACCCAGTCCCAATCACCTCTAGGGTGCCTACAGTATGTCGCCGGTATAAACTCATCTGGAGTGGTTATGTAGTTTTGAAAATTGTGTTGGGTAAAAGATAATGCACCTGCTTGTGTAACAAGGTATGCGTGTAAATTGTAAGAGTAACCAGGCACAACAACATCTCCTCTGTCTTCCTGATCAGGAGCCATAGGGCATCTTCCCAGATAAAGCATATGCCAGGTGCCTGGGTCTGGTATAATTGAATAGTCAATCTTTTCCTTAAAGAAAAAATCTTCCTCAAGTATAACGGCTAATTCAGTTTTATCTGCCACCACTTTTTTCCAAGCATTGAGGTGTGCTAATCCACACCCCATTTCCCCTACAGTAACGGGTTGGTTCCACCACTTGTTGTCGCTGTCCATTGCCCATGAGTCATGTGGGTGCCACTCATATTCATTAAAGGTTCTCGCATCTACACCTGGTACTATCACCACGTCGCAATTAATACCACCTTCTTTCAATCTCTCTATATACTCCTGTAACTTTTCGTCAGAGGTATCCATAGAAATCACATAGGCTTTTTGAATCATAACACTTTCTTTTTTATTAAATAAACGCTCCCAATCTTTTACTACTACATCCCAGTCACGAGACTTTACGTATTCATCAACTTCCGACCATTCCCTTATGTGCTTGTGAAATACATTTAAAGTATCTCTAAGGCCAGCAATAGGATTCACTAATGGTATTACATGATGGGCAAGCATTTCGATCGCTGTAATACAGTATGTTTCATTGTAATTTGTAGGGTAGTACCACGTCTCACAAGAGGCCATCAGTTTATAAAGTTCTTTGCTTGATAGGCTACCATGGAATGTTACGTTGTCTAACTTTGATACACGCTCCGCAAAGTGTTCATTGTAATATTGTAGTCCGTATGATGGTGTTGCGATGTCAAGCGTGCCTTGTAAATAATTTTTTTCTATATCCGATATTACATTTTCAAGACCCCTCTCTGCGTGTGAAGTGTATATGTAAGAGTTTGGTTTCTTTTCGATAACAGGCTCAAACAAGGCTGTGACCACTCCGTTTCCAATCACCTCCACTCTGTCTCCTAGCAACTGAGCAAACGCTTCATGCTTGATAAAATATTCTTTATGCCAATCGGTAAGACAAACTATTATGTCTGTTTGTAGATAAGCATCTTGTATATCCACGTCAGACATACGCTCGCCCTTGTACCAGTAGTGAGGATGTTCATTGTGTAACCAGAATATCTTCTTAGTCTGTGGCTTTAGATTATAGTATTTTAAGTAGTGGATATATGATACACCGATAAGTATATCTATCTCTGGGATATCACTTATGTTTTTTAAATCTACATAATTAAGGGATCCGCTGTTTGGGTATTTATCAGAGACAGGTTTAACTTGACCTACTACAAAAACACTATGGCCTTGTAGAGCAAGCGACCTTGATAAACCCATTATACATTGCTCTGTTCCTCCTATTCCTTCAGAGTTATAATAGGGGTTCCAAGCACTTGCATAATATCCTGCGTGGAATACAATGACCATTTGTTGATACAATTAAATTAACTATTGCATCACTAAAGATACATTATCTAACTGGTCTTTACAATTCTACTGTATACCACATATGCCCCGTCTGATATATTATCTATGTATACCAGCGCCTCTGCTTTTGTAGGGAATGAACGAAACTCATTAAAGTCGTCGTTAGTCCTTTCCCATGTTCCATCGGTTTTTAAACTCGATGAAGTATTTATGTCTTGTATATAGAAACTTTCTTGAACTGCCATATTATGTTAATCTTTGAACCATTATACCTCTGTATACACTTGCACTTTGCGTTGAGTGATTCCAGGCACCATCAAGAGCATTGGATGTAGTCAACTCATATGCATCACCATTATTAGATTGGAAAATAAAACATGCGCTAAGAGTGCTATAGTCTCCATAACTATTATAACGGAAGTATTGAATTGCCGCTGACCCTATTGGGTTTGTGCTACCCCCTGTCACTTGCTTTAGGTAGAAACCTACACATGAACGGTTGGCATAATTAGACTTTAATGTTACCGAGTACGTACACAGATATGTACCAGTTGCTGATATAGTAATTTGATTAGAACTGATATCTACGTTTGTACCTGCTTGGCCACCGCCGAGTGTTCTGTTTATATTACAACGTGCTTGAGCCGAGGTAAATGTTTGACTACTGTCTATTCCTCCAATACAAGGAGCAAATGAAGTACCCGATGGCCCAGTAGTACCTGTCTGACCCTTCTGTCCTTTACTACCGTCTGCACCATCATTACCTGCTGAACCAGTCTCGCCTTTCTGTCCCTTAGAGCCATTTGTACCGTTGGTTCCGGCCTCGCCTTTCTGTCCCTTAGATCCATTTGTACCATTGGCTCCAGCCTCACCTTTCTGACCTTTAGTACCATCTGTACCATTGGTTCCATTTGTACCATTGGTTCCAGCCTCACCTTTTTGGCCCTTGACACTTGCACCTTGCTCGCCTTTCTGTCCTTTAGTACCATTTGTACCATTTGTACCAGCCTCACCTTTCTGTCCTTTAACTGAAGCACCAGCCTCACCTTTCTGTCCCTTAGTACCATTTGTACCGTTGGTTCCAGCCTCACCTTTTTGACCTTTGACCGAAGCACCGGCCTCACCTTTCTGACCTTTAGAGCCATCTGTACCGTTGGTTCCGGCCTCACCTTTCTGTCCTTTAACTGAAGCACCAGCCTCACCCTTCTGACCTTTAACACTTGCGCCTTGCTGACCCTTCTGACCCTTAGCCCCTTGCGGGCCCTGGATGTTACCGGTAGAAACCCAAGCAGAACCATTCCACTCGTATACCTCACCTGTACTCGTGTCTAAGTATTGATCGTCTCTATTGGTGCCCGCTGTTGTTGGTGTTCCAGCCGCAGAAGTCCACTGTGAACCTTCGACTCCCTTTTCGCCTTTAGCACCAGCCTCACCCTTCTGTCCCTTAACAGAAGTACCTGTAGCGCCCTTATCGCCGGCCTCACCCTTCTGACCTTTGACCGAAGTCCCCGTAGCACCCTTAGCACCAGCCTCACCCTTCTGTCCCTTGACGGAAGTACCAGTAGCACCCTTCTCTCCGGCTTCACCTTTTTGGCCCTTGACTGAAGCACCTGTTGCACCCTTCTCTCCGGCTTCACCTTTCTGTCCTTTTACCGAAGCACCTGTTGCACCCTTGTCTCCTGCCTCACCTTTCTGTCCTTTAACACTTGCGCCTGTAGCGCCTTTGTCCCCCGCTTCTCCTTTCTGTCCTTTAACACTTGCGCCTGTTGTACCCTTCTGTCCAGTGTCACCTTTTTGGCCTTTAACTGAAGCGCCGTCTTGACCTTTCTCTCCTTTGTCCCCCGCTGTACCTTTGTCTCCTGTGGCTCCTTTTTGTCCAGCCTCACCCTTCTGACCTTTGACTGAAGCGCCGTCTTGACCTTTCTGACCTTTATCCCCCGCTGTACCTTTATCTCCTGTGGTTCCCTTTTGACCAGTGTCACCTTTCTGCCCTTTGATTGAAGCGCCGTCTTGACCTTTCTGACCCTTAGCCCCTTGCGGCCCTTGTATGTTTCCAGTACTAACCCAAGCAGAACCATTCCATTCATATACTTCTCCGGTATTAGTATCTAGGTACTGATCGTCTCTATTGGTACCTGCGGTTGTCGGTGTGCCAGAAGCCGAAGTCCACTGTGAACCTTCAACACCTTTCTGTCCCTTTTCACCTTTGTCACCAGTGGTTCCTTTTTGACCAGTCTGACCTTTGTCTCCGGTAATACCCTTATCGCCAGTAGTCCCTTTCTGACCAGTCTGACCCTTATCACCAACTTCACCTTTCTGTCCCTTTTCACCCTTGTCGCCAGTAGTACCCTTCTGTCCGGTGTCTCCCTTCTGACCTGTCTCACCTTTCTGTCCTTTAACAGAGGCGCCTTGCTGACCCTTCTGACCCTTGGCTCCTTGCGGCCCTTGTATGTTTCCAGTACTAACCCAGGAAGAACCATCCCATTCATAAACATTACCATTATCAGTATCTAAATATTGGTCGTCTACATTGGTTCCAGATGTAGTTGGTGCACCAGAAGCCGACTTCCACTGTGAACCTTCGACTCCCTTTTGACCTTTATCTCCCTTGCTACCCGTAGTTCCTTTTTGTCCAGTATCTCCTTTCTGTCCTTTCTCTCCCTTGTCTCCAGTAATACCTTTATCTCCGGTAATACCTTTCTGTCCCTTCTCACCTTTGTCTCCGGTAATACCTTTGTCTCCGGTAATACCTTTCTGACCTTTCTCTCCCTTGTCTCCAGTAATACCTTTATCTCCAGTCGTTCCCTTTTGACCAGTGTCACCCTTCTGGCCTTTCTCGCCCTTCTCACCTTTGGCTCCTTTGTCACCAGCACTTCCTTTGGGGCCTTGAATGTTTCCAGTACTAACCCAAGCAGAACCATTCCATTCGTATACTTCACCAGTGTTTGTGTCTAAATATTGGTCATCCCTATTAGTGCCAGCCGTGGTTGGTGTACCTGTAGCGGAAGTCCATTGAGAACCTTCAACACCTTTCTGTCCTTTATCTCCCTTGTCCCCAGTAGTCCCCTTCTGTCCTAACTCTCCTTTCTGTCCCTTCTCACCTTTGTCTCCAGTCTGACCCTTCTGACCTATCTCTCCTTTTTGACCTTTCTCACCTTTGTCTCCTGTGGCTCCTTTCTGACCGACTTCGCCTTTCTGACCCTTGTCTCCAGTAATACCCTTGTCTCCTACTTCGCCTTTCTGACCCTTGTCTCCAGTAGTTCCCTTTTGTCCAGTGTCGCCTTTAGCACCTTTAGGCCCTTGAATATTACCAGTACTAATCCAGGCAGTACTATTCCATTCGTAAACCTCACCAGTATTAGTATCAAGATACTGATCATCTCTATTAACACCCGCTGTTGTAGGGACACCCGATGCTGATGTCCATTGTGAACCTTCAACACCCTTCTGACCTTTATCTCCTTTAGATCCTGTTTCACCTTTTTGACCTTTGTCTCCGGTGGCTCCTTTCTGACCGACTTCACCTTTGATTCCCTTATCACCAGTGATTCCTTTGTCTCCAGTAATACCTTTGTCACCAGTAGCACCCTTTTGTCCTACCTCTCCTTTTTGGCCCTTCTCACCTTTGTCACCCGTGGTTCCTTTTTGGCCCTTGTCTCCCGTGTTACCTTTTTGACCTTTGTCGCCAGTAGTACCTTTAGCGCCCTGTGGCCCTTGAATGTTCCCGGTGCTATTCCAATTAAGTCCATCCCATTCGTATACATCACCTGTGGTTGTATCAAGATATTGATCGTCCCTATTTACACCCGCTGTTGTTGGTGCACCAGACGCAGAAGTCCATTGGGAACCCTCTACACCTTTCTGTCCTTTATCTCCGGTAGTACCCTTCTCACCTTTCTGACCGACTTCACCTTTAACGCCTTTGTCACCTGTGGTTCCTTTTTGTCCAGTCTCTCCCTTTTGCCCTTTATCTCCAGTAGTTCCTTTTTGGCCAACTTCACCTTTCTGACCTTTGTCTCCAGTGGCTCCTTTAGGCCCCTGGATATTACCAGTGCTAATCCAGGCAGTACTATTCCATTCGTAAACCTCACCTGTGTTCGTGTCTAAGTATTGGTCATCTCTATTGGTGCCCGCTGTTGTTGGTACACCAGCCGCAGAAGTCCACTGTGAACCTTGTACGCCTTTGTCTCCGGTAATACCTTTGTCTCCAGTAGTTCCTTTCTGTCCTACCTCACCCTTGGTTCCTTTGTCACCATCAACACCCTTTTGTCCCTTCTCACCTTTGTCTCCAGTAGTTCCTTTCTGTCCCTTCTCACCTTTGTCTCCGGCAGTTCCCTTGGCTCCTTGGGGGCCCTGGATATTACCAGTAAGAAGCCATTGAGCACCATCCCATTCATAGACATCACCAGTGTTTGTGTCGAGATATTGATCATCTCTATTAGTACCTGCCGTGGTTGGTGTACCTGCTGCACTTGTCCACTGGGAACCTTGTACGCCTTTCTCACCCTTCTGTCCTTTAGGGCCTACGTCTCCTTTATCTCCAAGTTCACCTTTTTGACCTTTGTCTCCAGTGTCACCCTTAGCGCCAGTATCTCCTTTGAAACCTACCTCACCCTTTTGTCCTTTGTCTCCCTGTGGCCCCTCAATGTTTCCAGTTAACTGCCAAGCAGAACCGTCCCATTCGTATACATCACCATTTGTAGTGTTGAGATATTGGTCATCTACATTTCTACCCGATGTTGTCGGTGTGCCAGCAGCAGACGTCCATTGAGAACCTTCAACACCTTTTTCTCCTTTGACTCCTACTTCTCCCTTGGTTCCTTTATCGCCTTTATCTCCGGTGATTCCTTTTTCCCCTACTTCTCCTTTGGTTCCTTTATCTCCTTTGGCTCCTACTTCACCCTTTATTCCTTTATCGCCTATCTCTCCCTTGGTTCCCTTCTCTCCTTTATCGCCCTTATCACCTGTAATACCTTTAAGGCCTATCTCCCCCTTGGTTCCTTTGTCTCCTGTCTGACCTTTGTCCCCTACTTCACCCTTGGTTCCTTTGTCACCAGTAGTACCTTTAGCACCCTGTGGCCCTTGTATATTACCAGTGTTATTCCAATTAAGTCCATCCCACTCGTAGACATCACCTGTGTTTGTGTCGAGATATTGGTCGTCCCTATTTACTCCCGCTGTTGTTGGCGCGCCTGGTGCCGATGTCCACTGTGAGCCCTCAACACCTTTCTCGCCTTTAGCCCCGTCTTGACCTTTTTGACCCTTATCGCCAACTTCGCCTTTGTCTCCTTTATCTCCAGTAGAACCTTTTTCACCAACCTCACCTTTCTGACCTTTATCTCCAGTGATGCCCTTATCTCCCGTAGCACCTTTGGTACCATCGATGCCCTTCTCGCCTTTGGTACCATCGATACCCTTCTCACCTTTAGTACCGTCAATCCCTTTCTGACCTTTATCTCCAGTGTTACCCTTATCACCAGTAGCACCTTTTTGTCCTTTGGCTCCCGCTGGCCCTTGGATATTACCAGTAGGAACCCATTGCGCGCCGTCCCATTCATAGACATCACCAGTGCTTGTATCCAAGTATTGGTCATCTCTATTAGTGCCAGGAGTAGAAGGAGGCCCAACAGCGGAAGTCCATTGAGAGCCTTCTACGCCTTTCTGACCTTTGTCTCCTGTCTGACCTTTGTCTCCAGTAATACCCTTCTGACCTTTGTCTCCTTTGTCCCCAGTTTCACCTTTCTCTCCTTTGTCCCCGGTGATTCCTTTGTCACCAGTGTTACCCTTTTCACCGGTAGTTCCTTTAAGTCCTACTTCACCTTTTTGACCTTTATCACCTTTGTCCCCAGTTTCACCTTTCTCTCCTTTATCTCCAGTGATACCCTTGTCGCCAGTCTCTCCTTTTTGCCCCTTGTCACCTTTATCTCCTGTGGTTCCTTTGTTACCTACTTCGCCTTTCTGTCCTTTATCTCCAGTAGTTCCTTTGTCACCTATCTCACCTTTTTGTCCCTTCTCACCAGTAGCGCCCTTATCTCCAGTAACACCCTTGTCTCCTTTGTCACCTGTGATACCTTTTTCGCCGACCTCACCTTTTTGTCCCTTATCTCCTTTGTCTCCTGTGATACCTTTTTCACCGACCTCACCTTTATCGCCAGTAGTTCCTTTGTCGCCTACTTCACCTTTTTGACCTTTCTCACCCTGATCCCCTTTAACGCCTATCTCGCCTTTCTGTCCTTTGTCTCCGGTGATTCCTTTGTCACCAGTAATACCTTTGTCTCCAGTGGTTCCCTTTTCTCCCTGATCACCCTTGACGCCTATCTCACCTTTCTGTCCTTTATCGCCCTCTTCTCCCTTGACACCTTTATCACCAGTAATACCTTTGTCTCCGGTGGTTCCCTTTTCTCCCTGATCTCCCTTGACACCTATCTCACCTTTAGCACCAACCTCGCCTTTGATACCTTTATCTCCTGTTTCACCTTTAGCGCCAGTATCTCCTTTAGTTCCTTTATCTCCAGTGTCGCCCTTAGAACCTGTGGTTCCCTTTTCTCCTTGCTGACCCTTTAGACCTTTAAGACCTATTTCTCCTTTTTGACCCTTGTTTCCTTTATCTCCCTTTGCTCCAGGAAGTTGTGTAACACTACCCGTGGTAAGTATTACTGTATTAACAGGTGGTAATGTAACGTCGAAAACCAGACCACTTTCTACGGTAATTTGTACCGTAGTGTCGCCTGGCTTTAATACTACTATGTCGATGCCTTTGTCAGCCATTGATATGTTTATGAATGGTTTATGTTACAATATCCTGTACTACCTCAAAGGTTCCGTAGAACCAAGTTTCAACAGTACCATCGGATATCAGTGTAGACTGAAGCCCATATACATATGTGCCTGCATCTACATTCATGTCGGCCGCTGCGATTGTTACAGTGAGTTCTCCATTTATATTTCCTGTAATATCAATATCTGAATCAGCAATAATAAGCGGGCCGTTATCGTATTCCCTAACCTCCATTTTGTATGTATAAAGGGTAAGGTCTAATTTTGTTCCGCTCGTGTCTTTTACTACAGCGTTCAATACAAACGTGTCACCACGACGTGTACAAATGTTTATCTGAGCAGCGTTGTTCAAATTTACATTTGTAGGGTTGCTACATGAGCACGGACTATTTGAGCAGGAGCAGGACATCTTATGATATTGTTAGGTTGGTTACTATATCCTCACTAAGAGGTGGACGTTCGCCTTGACGTTGTGCAATTAATTTGCTTTGGGCCAACGCTTGTTTATCTATTCTTTGGTCTTTACGATTCTCTGCCTCAGCATCTGCTTGCATACGAACTCCGCTTTCCACTTGTTGCTCAATCACACCATACTCTCCTTTGAGTTGTTCTATTTGAATCTTGAACTGATACTCTAGTTGTATGAGTTGCGCTTTCGCTTCTGTCTCTAATTGAATCCGCTGTGCGTCTATCTGGGCTTCGAGTTGCTTTTTTTGCATCTCCATTTGAGCGGCCACTTGTGATGCTTGTTGATTTGATTGAGATTGTATCTGCGCTTGCTGGGCCATCATCTCTTGTTGTTGCTTGATTCTTTTCTTTCTGCGAACCACCAAGAGTCTCTCTGCTTGTTCCACGTCTTTAATCTGGCGAATGGCAATCGCATCTTCAAGGTCAATTTCTTTTTGTCCAAGAGCAATCTGTATGTTTTGTTCTAGGTATTGCTTGTCCATTTCGTTCATCTCAGTAACAACCACTACGCCGAAGTTGTACATAGATAAGTTATCGAAAGAACTAAGCACGGCCATGTTGGTTTCTCCAACGGCATTTGTGTATACTTTATATAGTATACTATCTGGTGGTATCACCTGTAGACAGCGAACAATATCATCACACACCTTTTGATAAAGAACCATCGCGGCATTAGTGATGTCGTATATAGCGTTGTTTCCAGCCTGTACTGCCATTTGATTTACACCCACTAAGGCTTCTCCTTTTGGAGTGGTTCCATCCATAACCTCATTGATACCGGTGGCATCTCTAATCATTCTTAGGTAGTGATTGTAAAGAGAAACAAGTTCTTGTATGTTTCTAATATTATTGCCTATCTCTCTGACCGGTGGGTTTTGGAAACCTCCCTCTGGATTCTTGCTCCGGTAATAGAACACACCAGTTTGTTCGTAGATGTCTTGAATCTCTAGTGGCTGCAGTTCACCACCGCGCCCTAGTTGTACGTTCTCTAACCCTTCAATATCAATGATGAGTCCATCCGGTTTTGCTTTAGCAATGGATTGTTGTAGTTTCAAGTGCGTGATCTGGAGCATATCAGCAAACCCTATAACAGAGGATACCATTGACTTAGGTATCATCCCACGGATGTTAGTTGCTACAATGCTATATGAAAGACGCGCACGTGAAATATCATGTACGTTCTTAGGTATGTTTTTCTTTGGCCCGTAGTTGTATAACTTCTCTGTACCCACAATGTAAGTACCACCATATACCGTAGCGTTCTTCATGTACACCGCTTCTCTGTTGTATACAGATTGCTGAGGTGCGTTGTATTCGTTTCCTTTAAAATAGAAACCTATGTTCCCGTATGCTGACTCTTTCTTCTCGTATATGATATCATCAACAGACATGAACTCAAAGTCCATCACTTCTATTTTGTACTCATCGTATCCTTGGCGATATCTTGTACCGGGTCTGTCGTAACCAGATCCTGTTGTAGAGAACTGAGTGGGGTTGTTCCCATACTTGTTCATTACAGTCTTAGCAATCTCCTCATACTCTTGCTCTGTAAACTGGTTACCAGCAATGCGCTTTAAGTCCATGATTGTTATGTACTTAAAATGACCAGCATAGGTTAGGTCAGAGAATGTTGGGTCGTCTGTATAGTTGTGTATAAATTTCTTTGGGTCAACATACTCCTCGTTGATTCCATAGTTGGGGTCATTGCTTCTTTTGGCAACACCCATCCCAAGAGTTGCTAGGTCTTCAACACAGCGACGGTAGATAGATTGATTAAAGTCATTCCACTTCAATGTCATCTCAGTAGCAATCTGAGCAGAGATTTCTGCGTCCGTCTTAATGTTGGTGTCTAAGAATATCTCAGTTTCTTCTGGTGTGTCTGGTAGTTGTCCAGGGTCTTGTTTAACACGCAGGCCTAGTGACTTCGCTTCCTCAATCATATCTCGATTCTCGATACGCAAGACGGTAGCGTTTTTCTTCTTATCCTTCTCTGTTCTTGAAAGGGGGTCAATGGCCTCAATCTGAGGGTATGGTTCTTTTGAAAGAATTTTGTTTACAACAATCTTAACAAACTTAGGTATAATAGGAACTGGCGTATAGTCTAGCGTCATCAATGTTCCATCACCATTGTTGTTATCGAGGGAGTTTAATATCTGACGATAGATAGATGTGTCTTGTGTTCCTTGCGCATAATCTCTACAGCGTTCCATCTCGCTGTTGCGTCGTCCGTACAATGAGTTTTGATAGTCACTTCCAATCCATTGCGCAAACATAGCCTTCGCATATTGCAGACCATATTGCTTAGACATCTTCTCCTCAACACCAGATAAAGGATCTGGAAATGAGGATTGTCCATTTGTGTATTCGTTGTCCATACTTTAGATTGCTACTGTTGCAAATATACCTCTTATTATTTTCGTATAATTATCTGACCTTTACGGAAGAACTGCTTACTATTGAAATCTGATTTTGGCTTTTCGGGCCTATGACCTTGAGCCGCAAGAAGGGCTAGTCCGCTTGATATAGAAAGGTCATATTTTGTACGATCGTCTATCTTAAAGTTTACCCAGTCCTCTAGGGTTCTCTCGAAGTACATCTTTCCGTACTCTAGTGTCTGCTCGTTTAGACCGACGTTCGCGTGTATAAAAGATTCTATAGCCTGTGCGTGCGCTTGTATGACGTCTTGTGAGTTGGATGGTATACCTTTAGTTTTTGTTTTGCTGCCGTAATTCGATGTAAGGTGAGCCGGTCTGTCTAGCAAGAAGTGGTCATAACCTCTTGATTCAAAGTGTCTTGCGATTCCGTATTTGTTATTCTCAATCAAAACAGGGTACCCATAAAACTTGGATGCCATTAATATGTCTTCATAAAAAATCTTTGCTAATGGTGGTCTTGAAGCGTACTCTGCTACAAACATATTCGATGGGTACTCAAGGTTGAATTTGTTAAAGAAATGACAAGCACCTTTAGATCCTCTCCCGTCCACTGTTGCATCTATATCGTAACTATCGACTCCAGCACATCCTAACCAGGCGTTCTCTGGTTTCTTTTTATTCCTTAACTCTACAGGTGGCATCCACGCTACCCTCCATCTTCCGTTGGGATCAGGACTAAACACTACCTCTGTATCCTTCTGCCCTAGCGACCAAACAAAGTTTCCTACAACTACAGGGTTCGGGAACAAATCCTCGTTGTATTCTACCTGTTCGTATATCTTTTGTACGTTAAACAGAGATGCCTTTGCACTGTCTCTAAACGCTTCGGCTTCCGTAAAAGGGAACTGACGTATAACTTCGTTTAGTTCATAAGAGTCTCCAGACAAACCTTTTCTTTCGTTCTTTAAATAAGTCTTTGCTCCTAAGTTTATGTACTCACCCTCTAAGCCTATAATACTATTTTTGGGATCATCAATGACAGGCGTTCCGTACTTGTCGAAGAAACCTTCCAAGGCATCGTATGCTGGTATAAAACACCCATACAAACCACTCTTTGTCCTACCGTTTTCATTTCTGTCGTTTACATTACTTGCATAGTACAGTTCCCTATACTGCCGACCTCCTCTGTCTAGCGGATTAACAGTGCTTCCTACCAATGCTTTGCCTACAATCTTTCTACCTACAAGCAAACAAGTTCTTTGTATTCGCCATGCTTCTCGTATATCATTACCTTTTTCCCACTTACCAGCCTCATCCAAATACAAGATGTGTAGTTTCTCTCCATCATAGGCATTGTTGGTTGTGTTCTTCCAGTTAATAATTGTATTAAGGGCCTCACCTCTTGATGAGGTTTTGTTCTTTTTGGTAATTCTTTTTGATGGCTCACGAAAGGCGAGTTCCATTCTGGGATTGGTAGTACCATCTTGAATAGGTTTAAAGAAAAAAGGCAGTGACTTATATATAGGCACCACCTTCTTCATGAATATATTTTCCTGTGCATCAGTACCTGTCTTAGACATGATGCCCAGTAGTTTCTCTTTAACCTGTGTTCCTTCGTTTACAAGCACTGATGCCGACATATTTGTGTATCCAGATCTGCGACACTTTACATATACCTGTCCAACACATCTCGGGTCTGCTACGCAAGCATCAAGGTGTACGAATAGTTCTCTTTGAAAATCAAGGTAGGATGGGTATCCGATATCAATCTTACACCACTGTAAGAAAAAGTAGTGGTTTCCGGTAATATAGGTAGGTACCCCGTTGTTGTAAAACCATACTCCATTTCTGCGTCTCTTGTATTCTTCACTAATGTAGGGGGTGTGTTTGTTTCTAAAAGACTCTGGCATAGACATCCACTCTTCCATAGACTTTACTCTTTTGAGTTCGTCTGGTAATAGTGTGCGTTGCCAGTACTGTTCTTCCTTTGGCTTGTCGTGAAATAGTATATCCTTTTTGCGAGGCCGCTTTGGTAACTGTATGGGTAAGTCAAAGCATAGACGGACTTCTCCCTGGGTTTTGTCAGCACATATGTTGACTACAGTGTCACCTTCTATCTCTACGAGTCCTGCCATTTAGTAATCCCAGTATATGAAGACTTGATTACTTTGAGTATTGCTCTGCGAATCCTCCCGAGTAATCTCTTTCCTCTTTGATTTCTCCGTCTTTCTTAAGACCTTTGATAAGTTGTTCGAGTCTTTCTCTTTCAACAATAAGTTCTTTAGCATCTACCGCTGTTTGTTTTATAGATTGCAACTCGGCTTTTCTTTGGGAGCCACTAAGTTCCTGGTCTACAGGCTTTTGTATTTCCTGTATCATATTCTCTATTGCAATCTGCATCGCCTGCATTAGGTTTACAGCGGTATCTATGTTGTTATACTTCTTCGATCTTGCCATGAATTGATTGTAAATAGGTTCTCCATAACTTCTCTCCATTCACCTCCATCTCATAGGACGAGTTCTTCCTGATCAGCACCTTGTCTCCAGGATTTAATTCTAGTTCCTTCAACTTAGGTGAAGACCATCTGATGTAACCTTTCTTTTCTTTTGGTGGGTTAGCCTTGGGTATGAGTTCGATGATGTCACTCTTTATCGTTTCCTCTTGCTCTTCCTCTGGTTCTGGAGTAATGAATATCCAGTCACTAATCAACTCTATCTCTCCTGTGTCCTGGCATCTATATGCGTAGGCTTGACAGGATATAGGGTCTAGGTTACCTCCATAGTGGACAACGTATATGTCGTCATCTGGGTTTATGAATTGACCACGCTTCTTAGTTTCTTCTAACTGAACTGTTTCCTCGTTCATCATCATGTGGTTACCACCAAGCACAACGTGATGATGGAAGTACATGGTATCCCCTACCTTAACATTCGTGTCGAATTTTACTGGTAGAGCCACAACCTCACCTTCCATTGTTCTGTGGGCAAACTCATCCCACTTAGTGTCGATATATATATCTTCACCATTTAATTCAATAGTATCCTTAGTAATCTTAGGAACCCTTACTAAGAAGTGATAAAGGGATTTCATTCAAACTTAAGTTCCCCTTCTGGCTTTTTATCCCAGAGGTTTATTGCTATAGCCGATCTAGTGCCTTTTGTTACCGCTGTAACCCTGTGGTGTGTTCCTCCTGCGTCAAAGATGATTAACCTGTTGTGCTTTGCTTGAATGCGCTCTGGCTGTTTCTCTGGCCCGCTAGAGAATATCTCAAGGTATCCACCTTCAATATCCATTTCTACCGGATAAAACACCGTGCCAACAATAGGGCTTGACAGTTCACCCTTTGACTTCCAAAGTTCTTCGTCTTTGTCTAAGTGCATGTCGAGTTTATCGGTGCCTGCTCCTTCACCGAACTGACCAGTCCAGTATTCAAATCCATCTAAAGAAACGGATGGGTACATAGGGTAGTCTCTCCATATGTATGATATCAACTGTTTCTTTATGGTATCGTCTGGTGAGTTCCACCATCCGTTCCACCAGTGATAGGTTCCGTTCTCCGAGAAGAACTCTTTCTTGTTCTCCTCAAGTTGCTTAAGGAATAAAGGGTCTTTAATAAAGTTGTCTACTACAATCATAGGAATTCACAATCATGTTCGATTAATACTGGCATATCTTCAACAGTTTTCCAGAGCATAGTGCCCTCTTCTGCATTATATATGTACACAAGGTAACGCCTTATTCCGTATTTAACAAAACATCTTTCATCCATGATTATGGAGTCAATGACTGACAACCCTGCTTTTTGACCTACATAGTAGGCCATAGCGTCTTTCGGGTTTGTCCCGATAATAATTTTTCTAATAAGTTCCATTCTATTTATTTAACCAGTAATCTATTTTACCTGGGTCACCTTCGTCTTCGTCTGTGAAACGTGTTTCAAAAACTTCGTCTAAAGTCTCTGACATTAAATCATACTCGTCTAGTGAAGCCATGTGCATACCTGTCATCAACTCATACTTTTCATCGTCCTGATCTGACTCTGGCACAAAAATACCAAAGCAATACACAGAGAGGTATTTTTCTTTACCTCCATAGGATTCCATGATATCTTCTATCTCCTCTAACTTCAGCCTTATAAGTTGGAATGCTTCTCTTCTTTCATTGTGGTTCATTATAACACTGCGTTATCACCCATGTACTCAACCTCCAGAGATGTGTTGACTCCATATACGGTATTACCTGCCCCGTCGGCTTGACCTGTAAGTCTGACGGGATAACCTGCTAAACCATCCGAATAATAAAGAACCGAAAGAGTATATGTGCTTATTTTCCCGGCTACTGCTGGTACCGTTATCGTCCGAAGGGCTGTACTAAGAACGTTTATATTGAAAGTCGCACCAGCCGTTAGCATTACCTGTATAGTTCCTGTTATTTTAAACCATCCTTCGGCCTCGTTGATCATAACAGAATCTCTTGGATCACTATATGTACTAAGCAATAAACCAGGAGTGGTGCCTGAAAAATCGGTCAATGTACCAAACCATACTGAACTCCCAGTTGCTGTGGTTGATGTAGTCGCAGATGAGTCCTCGTATATCTGTGCGTACAGAGCAAGCGTGTTAGTCGCTGTGCTGCTCATCGTTTGGTTTCCCTCTGAACGAGCATACATGATACCTACTGTTGTACCACTTATAGAATTACTTACTGAATTTACTAAGTCTACTTGTTCAATATACTTATAAGCGCTTGCGCTTTCGTCCCATATCAAATACTTGTCTGCATTTGCAGGAGATATAATCTGTCCTAAGTTACCTGCGTCTTGTAGTTCAACCGTGCTCCCTGTTGCTGACAGAGGAGTATTCGCTGTAATAGATGCGGTTCCAATCGGGTTTGTATTGAGGTCACGAGTAACTACCACACCAGAAGTACTAAGCATTAACGCTTTAGTAATACTGGTTGATGTAGAAGGTGTTCCTGTTATCTTTAATTCCCCAGTAGTCTCTACTGTATCGGTAGAAAGTTTGAGCGCACTGTTGTTTCCGGCTCCGTCTTCTACCACTTGTTCTGATGCTGAAAGTTGCGCTGACTCAAGTTTAAGTAACTTGTCAAACGTATCCTTTATTTTATTTCCACTAAGTGATGCCATAGTATTACTTTTACCTAACAAAGATACTCATATGCCCAAAAGTACTGTAAGCCGAAAGAAGAAGTTTAGAGAGTTCTCTAAGATAGACAAGAAGTATATCCAGGAGAACAGTATGAAGAACCTACATTTCCTTTACAGGGATGCGAAGGATAACATGGATCTGGGAAAAGCCGAGGTCGACTTGCTCTTCTTTATATATGACCTGGAGTTCTGGACGATATCCTATGTTTCAGAGACTATGAATAGAAGCCATAAGAAGTTAGCGGATAGATACGTGTATCCATTAATGAAGAAGGGATGGATATACAAGCACTTTGATAAACTCACGCCGAGCCAAAACATGGAAGACCATTTCTTTAGAGATGAAACCAAGATGAATTACAAGGTGAGATATGCGTTGACACAAAAAGGCAGGCTCAATGTGGCCCGCCTATATAGAAAGATGAGGGGTGAAGAACCGTTTAACCTTTCTTCGCCTTCCGAGCAGCATCCATAGCAGGACTGCTCTTCCCTTTATCGTGTGTAACTAATCTAAACGGTGCCTCTGGTGATGCTCCTTTGTGTGGCTTGTAGTCGCCCTTCATTAGAAAGTGGCGTCCACCCTCTGTCATCCAGTGGTATCCCTCTGGTGCTTTTACCTTAACGCTCTTGTTTGTCTTCTTTAGTTTCATTTCTGTATCGTTTCGATTTTTCTGGCTGTCTGGCTTTGTATCCGATTACATTCCCTTTATCGTCTGTATCTACATAAATCCTTCCGTATACCTCTGGAGGATTGATTCCTGCAAGAGACTGAGCACCATCCACAACATCTCTTACGCCAGGTATCTTCTCTGCAGGATTTAAGTCCCATACATCGTAATAAGAAAGGTAGGTACCGTTTTCGTCCTCGCCACGACTCACGGTATAATTTCCAAGTACTCCTCCTCCCACGCTGAGAAATTTACCATCACTGCTGTCATTTATTCTTTCGTTAAGGAAGTCAATCGAATCTGGATCCGCGAGGTAGTTGTAAACTATTTCATCTTCGGTTGCTTTTGACCTCAAATACGGTGAATCATTATCTGTTGATGATGATGGTCTATAGTCAGAAACACTAAGTGCTCCGATTGCTTCCTCACGCACAGGTTGGCCCATGCTTAAATCTAAAAGAGCCTTTCGTTCTAAAAGACTTCCTTGGAAGTATCTGGGTTCGGCTATGTTTTCTGGTATATCTCGGACAACAGTATCCATCAGTCTTTTCCCTAGGGGTCTTCTTCTACCGTAATTATAGCCAACGGGATGTATGTTACGAGCAAAGCGCTCACGTATACCTTTGAACAATCCTTTAGGCTTGAACTTAGGTGCTACAACATCTACCTCATCCAACATCACAGGCTCTCCTACAGGGCCTCCTTCTCTGTACTTCTTTTTCTTGTTGATAGGTTTCTTTGTATTTGTCCTGTAGCGACTCACTTCTTCTTGCGTTTACGGAAGGGGAAAGGTGTATCGTACTCCTTGATGCGTCCCTCTGGTAGTTTGTCTACATCGACACCACGTACCTTGGCCTTCTTCTTTTTCTTGGGATCTCCTGTGCGATACTTCATTACTTACGTGTTATCTCTAATATTATATCGTCTGATCTGCGCTTTATATCCAGCACCACCTCTTTGTGTGAAGCCACAAGTTCGGGGTCTGCTACATCCATCAGTTCCTTTAACCATGAAATTTGTTGCACATCTTCGATGATAAGTTTACCACCAGGGCGTACCTTACAAAGATAATGTTTAACAGCATACTGTTGGCTCTCGAGAGAGTGTGGCCCATCATCAATGATATAATCAAAGTGGTTGTCTTTAAAGGAGTCTAACGATTCTTGTGTATAGGCGTCTGTTATCCTTACCTGTGCCCTATCATAATCATCTTCGCCGCAGTTTTTGTTAAACTCAATCAATGCATTTTCATCACTGTCAAGCCCTACAATATTAGCAGAAGGGAACCAATCGTGCCACATCATAATACTGCCGCCCGACATGGTTCCTATCTCTAGTACGTTCTTTATACGCTGGGGCATAAAAAATTCTTCGCTGTAATACTTTTGTATATACGTGTGCACGTTTCCTTTGTCAGATAAGTGTGCAAACTTGTCGTTGTATAACTCTATCAAATCCATTTCACAAATATAGGATACCTTTGTTAATATGGAACTACGTGTAATAAGAATGTACAGCCAAGATGACTTCACTCTTGGAGCACTGTACCTAGAGAGTAAAGAAGGTAGAGAGTTCCTCTGCTATACATTAGAAGACGAACATCGTGACGAGAAGGTAATGGGTGAAACCAGGATCCCAGCAGGTACATATCGTATTACCCTGCGTACCGTAGGTGGTCACCATAGTAGATACTCAGACAAGTTCCCTAATATGCACAAGGGTATGCTATGGGTACGCGACGTACCAGGATTTGAATACATACTAATACATATTGGAAACACAGATGAGCATACAGCGGGATGCTTGTTAGTGGGTAACTCATCAGACATGAAAGGCTTCATAGGTAAAAGCACATATGCATACCAACACATGTATCCCAAGGTAGCCAACGAACTGCTTGATGGTAGAGATGTATGGATAACATACGAAGACTTTGCTTAATTGGGTATTTACTACTATTGACTTTATCATTTTTTTCTTGTACCTTTCCACCGTCTTACGACTTATGGGTCACAAAGTTATTAATCCACAGCAACAGCGTAAGTGGATTCAAAACGACTAAAGAAGAAACTCAGAACACAACAAGACAGTAGAAAGTTTCAAAGGGCCCCTAATTTGCTCAAAATTTTTCGCATGCTTCGCGTATTACAGCGACAAGAAATACCCTCCGTTTATCGGGGGGTGTTTTGTTATGGGGGTATCAATTCGGCACATCAGTTGAAACAACACGGGCCATTACTCCTGATCCGTAAAAATTGCTGAGAAATGTTTCTGGTGGGGATAATATATTATATGGGCGCCAGCGCGCGCGCACCCGAACGCATCCGCACGAACGGGGGGGTATGCGTACAGGCGAACACGTGCACAGGTTTGGGCGTTTGCGCACAAGCACGAGGGCACGTACGAGCACACCCATGTGTACGCACATGCGTATGTGCACACACGTAGTACACACACGCCCCTATGGGTGCACCGCACAGCCCCCACCCGCCCCCCGTACATATGAGGGGGGGAACAAATCACGCCCACACACAACCCCACAAGGAAACCAAAACCCCAAGCCCCACCAATGGAGGCGCACTGACCACCCCAAGAGAACGCCTAACGAATCCATTACCGCCAACAATACCAACACACCACCCAAGAAGAGTAAAGCCCTTAAAACGGCTTAAAATAGCCTCGCGTATATGCGTAACGCATACGCCCATATATGTGCACTCTCGCGCAGGTCTACACGCAGGTATGTACGCACACGCGCCTGGATCTGATCCCGCGCACCTGGACACGCATAATGCCCCCGCGCAACGGTTGTTTTTCGATTGGGGCAAAAAAAAACCCCGCTCAATGGCGGGGCTTCGTGTGTGCATATGTGGGCTTAGTCGTACTCGGTGTACACTTGCAAGTGTGAACCCTTGTCGAGTAGTTCGTAGGTAGGGCTGTAAATCTCTCGCGTTATCATCTCGACCTCATCGGTTAGGATGGTTCCAATTAGTTCGCAAACCACTTCCATATGCGTATCATATCCGTAGGCAAACTCGCAGTACGAGTACACTATGCTCATATGACACAGGTGTTCGTGGGTGACCTTGCACACATCACGCACAAGTTCAAGCGTGTCCGCCACCTCTTCCACAATTTCAAGTAATGTAACTATTTCGGGATGGTCTTTGGTGTACCCATTAACGCCATTCTCAACTATTGGCTCATACATACGCACCACGCAGTCACGCACTTGCTTGTCGAAGGCTTCCATATCTCTACGTAGTAGTTCAATCGTTCTGTCGTTGTAATTTTTCATCGTATTTCGTTTTGGTTACACTGCAAACATAGGGGGTTATTTCGCTGTAAAGTGTTAACGCCTTGTTAAAGTGTGTTTCTATCTTACGTGTGCATTATGCGCCCCCCAGATCCTGTATGCGCTCACACGTACACGGGCACACGCTCGGTAAGGGGGTTGATATATAAAAGGGTGGGAAGAATCAACCCATGCACGCGCGCGCGCACACACATACGCACACACATACGCACACACACGCGCACCTGTACATACATACACACACGCCCGCTCGGGCACGCGGGTACGCGGGTACGCCTGCGCCCCTGCACTCGCGCCTGCACACATGAATACAAAAATTTTCTGTTAAAGCCTTGTTAAAACGTGCTGTTAAAGTTTTGTTAAAGCGTGTTTTTTCATTTGGATTTGTCAATTATTTTCTATAGATATACCCCCTACTACGTAGTGGTAGGGGGATATCTCTATACTATCTCGGCAATCCCCTACCTCCCATACCTTGAGACCGATTTGGTGAGCACCACACCCCCTTAGAATGCGAAATCTCAAATGTGAACCATTCCTTCGTGCTATGCGCACGAGTGACGCGCGTACACATACACACATACACGCCTTCGCAAGTCATGGACTTGCTCATCACGAGGGACTGACTGACTGACCTTTCCCATCACACGGGGGCATGACCTGATCCTGTATGTACGCAGGAAAATTGGTGGGCATAATGCGCAGGGATTTTAACATTTTGTTGTGATAGTATTAAAAATTCTTGTTGGTTGTTTGTGGTGTTGAAACGATAACCGAAAACGAAAAACAATTTGCCTTATGAGTACAAACGTAAACACAACCACACAATTACAAGCCCTCGAAAGCACAATGGGGCGTGACTTCATCGAAAACTTGTTCGAAGATTTCCTCAACACCGAAGCCTTCGCATCGTTCGGCTTCTACACAGACCTACTGGCTGGTGCCTACAAGAGTGTCCGTGACCCGCAATTCCGCTTGCTTGTGCAAGGTAACTACGAGATGTTCATCAACCCTCAAAACCCAAATGTGTAATGGGGAATTTCGCAACACAACGCAACCACAAGGGCTATGAGTACGTAGTCCGAGTGGTGAGCGCACCGACTCTAGGCGGCAAGACTGCAAGTGCAAGTAAGCGCAAGGTTCGAGGTAAGATGAAAGCCGATGCACTTGAAAATATGTATGCTGACCGGATTGACCGCAAGGTGTACAGGGCACAAGCCCAGCGTGAAACCCGTAGGGCAAAGCGCAAATAGTACTGTACTTTTTGGATGGTGGAGACCACACCTACAACGGACTACCTGCAAAGGGGATACCTATGCCCCTGTTGCACTGAGTGCTCGTGACACTCGTAGTCCCCTAATCAAATGTGAATGAGTATGACAAATTATGATGGAGTTGAAGTGAAGTTAGTGCGTATAGACACTGGTGCAGAGGTGAGCATAGGCGATCCTGTGGTCACGTCTCGTGGTGTGGAGGATGTAGTGCGTG
>Ga0233410_10000051_pt1 | contig 37463 bp, 45 predicted proteins | sample Na_anoxic_1_MG_FD_179869 | JGI IMG/M metagenome (GOLD analysis project Ga0233410, IMG submission 179869) | Seawater microbial communities from Saanich Inlet, British Columbia, Canada - Na_anoxic_1_MG | ecosystem: Environmental > Aquatic > Marine > Inlet | place: Canada: British Columbia...
AGTTTTGGAGTGATGGTGGTTTCGTTGGGACTGTTGGCGAGGGTGTTAATGGGGATATAATTAGAAATTATATTAAGAATCAGGGTAGGAAGGTCGGACGGTTAAGGTTGTTGGATTTTAGTTAGATGGATGCCCCGTAGCTTGCTGCGGGGTAGTTCACAAGGAACTCGTGAAACAAGGAGTTTATCCTAAGGGGACAAAAGTGAAACTTAGGAGACTGAAGCATTCTGACGTTTATACTATAAATATGTTTATGCCTAATGTTCAAATTCCTGATTGGAAACATTATTCTCAAAAGGAATTGAAGAAGGCAGGGTTTATGGAATTGTCTAAGAAAATTGGGAAAATTGCAAATGAAATGGGGTATGAGCCATCCAAAGAGGGCGATGATGAGCATATCGTAGATGGGCCGTCGTTTTTCCACGAAGATGTGGGACATCTTTGGAATTACGGCATTGATAGAAAGGGAGAGTTGAGGTATATTGATACGGAGGTTTTGCAGTATAATTTTCCGTTTAAGGGGAGAAAGTCTTTTCGGCAAATACAAAGGGAAGATTTAGAGAGGAGGGTTTCTTTAGTCGTTGGGGTTGCTGCTATTTTATTTAGCCTGTTTTTTTTGTCGCCAGCTTTTACTGGAAACGCTATTGCAAATTTGACGACTAAAATTTCTGATTTAATTGGGGCAGGGTTGTTTGTCTTGGGCATTATTGTCCTTGCTTTTTTGTTTAAGAAAAAGTAACTTTATAATAATGTTTGTTGTTTTTCGTTTTTATCGAAGTCTTTTTTTATTGCGTCGATTGCTCGATGCATTCTTTTTTCTTTGTGATGTGCGGCGTAGTGGAAAACTTCGTCTAGTGTTTTTTTGGTTACTAAGATTTTTAGGGCGCCTTTGGAAAGTCTTGCAGTTCGCCCTCTTCGTTGGATTGATCGGATTGCTGATGGGATAGGTTCGTAGAAAATTACTTCATTTACTTCGGGGATGTCTAGTCCTTCTTCGGCGATTGATGTTGCGACTAAAATATTTATTTCTCCGGATTTGAATTTTTCAACTAATGCTTTTTGTTCTTTTTGTTTTAGTCCGGTCGTTTTTCCTTTGCCATGATCTTTCATTGCTTGGCCGACGAAGTTTGCTGCTTTGATTCCGGGTATTTTGTTTAACTCTTCAGATATTGTTCTTACGGTTTCACGGAATTGGGCGAAGATAATTATTTTTGAATCTGGTTCGTTTTGGAATTGTTCCTTTACTATGTCTTGTAGGACTTGTAATTTTGGGTGTTCTTTACCGAGCATTGTTGCAAGAGTGTAAGCTTTTGCGAATGCTGGATCTTTGATTAGTCTTTGGACGCCTTTGGATTTTTGTTCGGCTGCTTGTTTGAATAAATCTTTTAGGTAGACGATGAAGGATGATATTGTTTGGGTTTCTAATAGTGTTAGGGCGTGTGAGATTTTTAGTGCGGTTGCTGTTGCGGAAATTGCCATGAAGTCGTTCATGTCTTTTTTGCCTTTCTTTGTTATTAGTTTGCCTTGAACTTTTAGAAGCATTGTTTTTGAAGGGTAGCCAAAGAGGACTCTTCTGTGTCGGAGTTCTGAGATTTTTCTGTTGTAGATACTTTCTAATAATAATTTTATTTCTAGGAAATCTGCTGGGAAGTCTAGTTCTATTTTTTCGAATTCTAATTCTTGTAGATATGGTTTTACATCGGGGCTTTCCCTTGTTCTGATTTCTACTGCTTTGATCCCCAGGTTTTCGCATACTTGTGTTATTGTTTTTTTATCGGAACCTGGTGAGGCTGTTAGTGCGAGGACTCTTCCGGTTTTGTTTTGGAATTTGTATTTTTGTGCGACACGGTTGTATGCGTAGTTTTTGAGGCAACGGTGGCATTCATCAACTACAAGCAAGGTTACTTCGTCTAGTTTGTAGAGGTTTTTGTCGAGGTCGTTTGCGATGCATTGGGGTGTTGAGAAAATGAATTCGGCTGTTTGCCATATCTGTTTTCGTTTGTCGGCTGGAGTTTTGCCTGTGAAGAGTTGCATGTCTGCCCAGTCTTCTGGCAAGTTTTTTTTGAAGGATTCGAAATGTTGTTCAATTAGTGGACGGGTTGGGGCGAGGACTATAACTTTTTCTAAAGGGAATTGTTTGAATCTTTCTACTGCCATCATTAATGCAATTAGAGTTTTTCCTGTTCCTGTTGGCAAAACCACAAGACAGTCTTTTTCTTTGCATGTTTGGAATATTGCGTTTTGGTAGTCTCGTGGGTTTATGGATAATTCTTTCATTATGTTAGTAATTGAGTTAAGTTTATAAGTTTTGGAGTGGTTGGGTTTGCATGATAGATGTGACGGTTCCATTGTGGGTTTATCCGATTTTGATTTGGACAATTATTTGGAAGGCTGTTGGTTCTTGGAAGGCTGCTAGGAGGGGTCATTTGATTTGGTTTGTTGCGTTTTGGGCTTTTAACACTGCAGGTATATTACCAATAATTTATATTTTATTCTTTCAAAATATGGTATTTTCGATTTCTAAAGATAAGAAGAAATCTTCTAAGAAAAAGGTCTCTCGTAAGAAAGTTAAGAAAGCTCCGACTTTATAATATTGTTAATGCCCATATTAATAGGAGCATTGCTGCTGTGAAGAATATTGACCATTTGACTTTTCCGCCGAATAGGATTTTTGAGCCGTCTAGTCTGCTGAGTGGTATGACTGACCATGCGATGAAGTAGATGCTTAGTTTTGCGAATAGTTCGAAGTTTAGAATGTAGCCTGTGATAGCAAATACGAAGTTTGCGATAAGCCCCCAGATTGCGATCCATGCCATATGGTGTTCTGTTACTTGTGTGAATCTGTAAAGTCCGTGTCTTCTGGAAACTCTTTCTGTTTTTGCTGCGACGTCAAATTCTAGGATTGGTAGCCACCAGAAGAATCCTTTTGTGAATAGAGCGATGATTAATGGGAGCCATATCATTGGGATAGGTTTTTTGAAGTGCCAGTCTTCCCTGAGTCCGAATTGATACCATGTCCAGAATTTTGTTTTGATGTCTGTTTGGAAGATGTAGCCGACGATTTTTTTCATAGTGATGTTTACGACGAAAATTACAAGGAAGCTTAGTGCTGCTGCGTAGAAAATTGTTCGGTCTCTGAATGCTACGGTTATTGCTAGGATTATTGTTGCTAGAATTACTACTACTAATTCTTTACCATATTCTTTGATGTCCATATATTTAGGTAGGGAATTATTTTTTATAAAACTATCGAGGGATGCCTGATATCGACGTATACTTTGAATCATAGAAATGTATTTAAATGAAAAGTTTGTTGATGAGTTATGTTAAGGATAAAAAGAATGTCTGAGGTTGTAGGAAGAAGAGTCTATACAGATTCTGGAGACTTATTTGGAATGGTTGAGGAAGTTAACTTAGTAGATAATAAGGTTGATGGATGGAGGATTGTCGTTGCTCGTGAGTCAGGTATGATTCAAGTTCTTGGAGGAGCTCGAGGAATTATCGTACCACACCAATTTATCAAGGCAATTGGAGATATAATTATTATTAATAGAAACGCTGTACCAGTTCAGCAAGAAGAGGATGATGCGCTTCCCCTAGAAGAAGAAGACCTAATTTAATTTTGATTTCTAGCGTTTAATACGTCGTTGTACGAGCGCTTATGTATTGATATACACCGCACACTCGTCCGCCTAGTTTTAAACTGCTATAAATCAAAATTGTTGGCATTTGTTATTTGTTGTTGTTTAGAGTTTAGTGTTTGGTTGGCTTTTCATGAAAAATCGGAGCATCTGCGGATGCCCACGATTTCTCATGGATGTGGGCTGAGTAAATTTTATATAATGTGTTTTGTGTGAGATATTATGAAAAATGTTGTTTTGAAAAAGGTGGATTTTGGAGGTTGGAAAAAGGTTTTATTTTTTGAGAAGAGTTGTTCCTGTGATGTTTATCATTCTATAACAGATGAAGAAGAAGTGAAAAATTATGTTCGAGATGATGAAGTTTATTTTGTTGTTTTAGATGGTGATGAAGTTGGGACGGTTTCTTATGAAGATAAAGAAGGTCGTGCACATGTTACTGGATTGACTATTCTGCCAGAGTACAGGGGTAGGGGAATTGCGACGTTTGTTATTTGGGAGCTATTGAAAAAGTTGAAGAGTTTGGATAATGTTAGTTTAGATGTCCATCCCGAGAACAGCCCTGCTATAATTCTTTATTTGAAGAATGGATTTGTTATAAAGAAGTGGAATGCTAATCGTTTTGGAGAGGGAGAACATAGACTTTTTCTTGTTAGGGATTTGAAGAATTAGGAATGTTTAAATAGGATTTGGGGTTTGTTATGTTATGATATTCGATAATCCATTTTTTACGGAGATGTTGTTGCCGTTCTTACTTGTGTTTGTTGTGACGTTTGCTATTTTGCAGAAGTCTAAGATTTTGGGTGATGGGAAGGCTCAGATTGATGCGATTATTGGATTGGTTATTGGTTTGCTTTTGATTGGGGTTAAGCAGCCTCGGGAAATTATTGTTGGGATAATGCCGTGGATGGCTGTTGGCGCTGCTGTGATTTTGGTTTTTCTTATATTGTACGGGTTTGTTGCTGGAGATTTGTCTGGTAAGAATACGCCTGATTGGATGAAGGTTACGTTTGGGATTTTGGCTGGTTTGTTTACTTTGGCTGTTGTCTTATATATTAGTGGTTTTGGGAATGTTGTTTTGGGTTGGATTTCTGGGGATGGGACTAGTGATATTTGGATGAATGTTCTTATGATTGCCTTGGTTCTTGGCGCTATGGCGGTTGCTATGTTTAGTGGTAAGAAAAAGAAAAAAGAATAGAGTTCACAAAACATATATAAATAGGATTTTTCTTAATAGTGTATGGTTACGACGATTACTGAGGTGTTGAATATCTGGAATGACATTGGGGTGTTTTCTTATGCGATTCCGTTTTTGTTGATTTTTGCTGTTGTGTTCGCTATTTTGGATAAGACGAAGATGTTGTCGGGGAAGGATAGTGAGAATCGAGGTATTATTGGTATTATTGCTGTTTCTGTTGCTTTGCTTTCTTTGCAGTTTGATTTTGTTTCTGATTTCTTTGCTGTAGTGTTTCCTAGATTTGGTGTTGGACTTGCATTGTTTTTAGTAATTTTAATTTTCTTAGGATTCTTTTTTGCGCCTGCTGAAGGGAAGGATTGGAGTCATAAGGTTGCTTGGATTGGATGGGTTGTAGGCATTGGTGTTTTCATTTGGTCCTTGGCATCATGGGATCAGTGGACTAGTCGTATTGGTTTTGGCGGATGGTTTGTTGAGAATATTTGGTCCATAATTGTTTTGGGAGCTTTGATTGCGGTTATCGCGTGGGCTACCTCTAAAGGTGATTCTAAATCTAGTTCTAAGTAGTTAGATATATAAATGAGTTTGTTAATGATATTATATGGCAGCATCTCTTTCGGCACTTAGTTGGTTTGTTCCAATTTTTGCGTTCTTGTTAGTATTTATTGTAGTTTATGCTTTGTTGTCGAAGACTGGGGTACTTGGTTCTAGTCCATGGATAATGCTTTTTATTTCTTTTATTTTGGCGTCGTTTTTTATTATCCAAGCGAGTTTAGTTGAGTTTATTGAACTTAGTAGTGCATGGTTTGGTGTTTTAGTGATTGGATTATTTTTTCTTTTAGTTGTTCTTTCGTTTTTGCCAGGGAAGGAGCCTTTGTCTTTTTTGACTAAGGGGAATTGGGCTTCGTGGGTTATTCTTGGAATTATAGTTGCGATTTTTATTATCACTTCTACTTATGTTTTTAATTGGGCTATTAACTGGGATCTGATGAAGGAATGGTTTAAGTCAGATGTCTTTGGAATGTTTATGTTGTTGATTGTAGCAGCGATAGTCTCTTGGAAAATTAAAGGTTAGTTTTATTCGGTGATTTCTTGGTAAAATTTCTTATGTGATGTAGCATACTGTAAAATTTTTTACACTGCGAAATCATCTGATTAAAATTAATCTTTGCTTAATAATTATTTAGAAGTTTTTCTTAGTTCGTTTACATTGTCGATTAATGGGTTCATTAGTTTTGAGACTGTGCCGTGGAGGTTGTCTAGGTCTTTGTGGATCATTGCGTTGCTTTCGCCAAATTCTCCTATTTTGCCGATGATTGCTTGTTGTAGTTTGTCTATTGTTGCTTCGATTCTTTTTAGTCTGTCATCGATGTCGTTTACTTTATCCTGGATGTTATTCTTGAAGGATATGATATCGCCTGTTTTCTTCTTGTATTCGTTTAATTTTTCAGTTGTTACTTGTTCAGCTATTTCGGAAATTGTTTCTGTGTCTGTTCCTCCTTGAGGTGCGTAGTAATCTTGCCCGTATGCTTGTGGTGTTTGTGTGTAATAGTCGTCTTGAGGTTGTTCTGCTGGAGCCGGTGGGTATGCTTCTGGAGCAGGTGTTTGTTCTGCTGGTGGATAAGTTTCAGGGCTTGCTGGAGCCGGAGGGTATGCTTCTGGAGCCGGAGCCGGTGCTTCTTGTGGCATTGGAGCCGGTGTTTGTGGCGCGGCAGTTGGCGCTCCGGGTGATTGCATAATTGATGCTTGCATGTCTGGCATTCCTAATGGAGCCTGTGCTTCTGGAGGAGAGACTGCGTTTTTTACCTTAGCTTGATTTAGCGAATCGTTGATTTCAGCAGGAGCAACGCCCTCGTTTTGTAATTGTGTAAAAATTTGCGCATCAGACAATCCTTGTTGTTGGAGTTGCATTACTTTATCTAATGTTGCCATGCTATTCTTTAGCTTCCGTAGTTTTTATTTGTTTCTTTGTTAGTTTTGCTGCGATTAGTTCTTCGACGTCTTTTTTTCGCATGAATTCTAGAGGTTGGAAATCTTTTAACATTCTTTCGATTAAGACCATTTCGTCTCTTTTAACAAACTTATTGAATTCGGTAAGTAGGCTGTTGGTTGTTTTTTTTAATTTGTCTAGGTCTTTTTGTATTTCGAGGTTTTCTTTTTTGATTGTTTTTAGTTCGTCTTCTACGTCTTGGCGAGAGGATATTAGATTTTTTCCTAGAAGAAGGACTCGTTCTCTTATTAGTCGGTTTCGTTCGTCTGTGTCTCTTAATCTTGTGTTGAAGTCTGATAGGAGAAATTGGATTTGACCTTCGCCCTCTTGTTGATCTGCCATATTAATTATTGGGCTTGGAAGTTAATAAATGTTTAGAAAAATTTGTTTTTATTTTCTTCCATAAGAAGTTGCGTCATCTGCGGACGTCGCATTTCTCATGGAAGGTGTAATTTTTATTTGTTTAAGTTTAGGATACATATATTTTAATATTAGTCTTTATTTATTTGAGAAAGGAGATGGTATAAGATGATGTTTAAGAGTGATACGCCGTTGTATTCTTACGAGGTTATTCGTGAATCTGGTGAGAACGTTATGTATGTGAATTATCTTGGGGCGGAGTTTGTGCCGTCGTTGATTGATTCGCCGGAAGTTATGTCGCGGACGATTGATAATTTGAGGGAGGATCCAAATATTAGTCGAATTGTTTTTGTGCAGCAGAGGAATTATTCGCATGATTTCGGGCAGGTTGAGATGTTGGTTGAGATTGCGAATATTAGTGATTTTTTAATAAAGCAGGATAGGATTGTTTCGCCTGAGAAGTTGTCGCATTTGGGGAATTCTTATTATGAGGCGTATGCGTTTTTGAACCATGTTTTGAATGAAGTTTTAGCGACAGATCCGGTGAAGGCTTATCGTGAGTTGAAGGGGATGTTATTTAGTTTGAGGGCTCAGACACAGACTAGTGATTTGTCGAATTATATTAAGGTTGTCGAGAGGATTATTAGTTTTTTTGATGAGTTGATTTTGATTAGAAAAGCTAAGCCTTTTTTTGATTCTTATAGTGGCGGGGATAGGGATATTTATTCGGAGATTTTTCGGGCGGATATTATGCCGAATTTTACGTTTACGCGGATGGTTGCGAGGGTTCCTGGTGATGCTGAGATTGTGAAGCAGTATACGATTGCGAAGGGAAGCGATGAGAGTTTGGTTACGATTTTTAAGAGGCCGAATAAGGCGAAGTTGGTTTATCATTTGTCGCCGCCGGAGTATTTATTAAATGAGGACCATCATATGCTTTTGAATTTAGCTAGGAACGTTTTGATTGAGCATCGGCCGACAGACGAAGAATTTAATGATCCGGAAAGGACGCGGCAGGTTTTCTTTAATGTTGCTCGTGATTTATTGGCGGATTTGGCAAGTAATAAAAAAGTTAATTTGACTTTTGGTGAGTTGAAGAAGTTGGCTAATATTTTGGTTCGGCATACGATTGGATTTGGGATTTTGGAGGTTCTGTTGCAGGATAAGAATTTGCAGGATATCATGGTTAATGCGCCGGTTTCATTGTCTCCTATTTTTGTGAAGCATAATGATTTTGATGAGTGTGTTTCGAATTTGATTCCGTCGAGGGAGGATGCTGATTCTTGGGCTGCAAAGTTTAGGATGGCATCGGGTCGTGCTTTGGATGAGGCTAATCCGGTATTGGATACGAATTTAGAGCTTGGTGATATTAGTGCCAGAGTTGCTATTATTCAACAGCCACTTTCTGCTGGAGGTTTGGCTTATACTTTGAGGAGGCATCGTTCGGATCCTTGGACTTTGCCATTGTTTATTAAGAATAGAATGATTGATTCTTTGGGTGCTGGACTTCTTAGTTTTATGATTGATGGGGCTAGGACTATGCTTGTTGCAGGAACTCGAAGTTCTGGTAAAACGTCTTTACTCGGTTCATTGTTGTTGGAGATTATGCCATCGCATAGAATTATTACGGTTGAGGATACTTTGGAATTGCCGGTTTCTGCGATGAGGAAATTGGATTATGATATTTTATCGATGAAGGTTCGGTCTGCTTTGGCTGGTGAGTCGACTGAGGTTGCGGCAGAGGAGGGGATTCGTGCTTCTTTGCGTTTGGGAGATTCGTCTTTGATTGTTGGGGAAATTCGTTCGGCTGAGGCTAAGGCTTTGTATGAGGCGATGAGGGTTGGTGCTTTGGCGAATGTTGTTGCAGGTACGATTCATGGTGCGTCGCCTTATGGTGTTTTTGATAGGGTTGTTAATGACCTTGGTGTTCCGGCTACTTCGTTTAAGGCGACTGATTTGATTGTTGTTGCTAATCCGATTAAGTCGGCTGATGGTTTGCATTCTTGGCGACGGGTTTTGCAGATTGCTGAGATTCGGAAGCATTGGAATGAGGACCCGTTGCGTGAGGGTGGGTTTGTTGATTTGATGAAGTATGATGTTGAGAGCGATATGATGAAGCCGACTGATGATTTGATTAATGGGGATTCTGAGATTATGAAGGATATTGCTTCTAATGTTAAGGGTTGGGCTGGGGATTGGGATGCTGTTTGGGATAATGTTGTTTTGAGGCAGAAGATAAAGCAAGAGAGTGTTGACTTTGCTGAGAGGATGAAAATGCCAGAGTTGCTTGAGGGTGAGTTTACTGTTAAGTCGAATAATGCATTTCATCAGATAAGTGATGAGGTGACTGCGGAGATTGGATTGCCTACCAGTGATAGGGTTTTCCCGAAATGGAAGAGATGGCTTGAAAAAGAGTCAAAGCGCTTGGCGCTTTGAATCTTTTTCGGATGACGGGTTACAGATGACGGAGAACGGGGGCTTGGCGGTGGGTTTTTAACCTTAAGAGTTGTTGTTGTTTTATGAGGGACTTTAAGAGGTTGGATGTTTGGACTAGGGCTGTTGATTTGGGTGAAGAGGTTTATAAGATTACTAAGGACTTTCCGGGGCATGAGATTTATGCTTTGACTTCGCAATTGAGGAGGGCATCGGTTAGTGTTTCTTCTAATATTGCAGAGGGGTGTGGTCGGAGGACTAGTCGAGATTTTGTGCAGTTTTTGTATAATGCGATGGGGAGTTTGAGAGAGGTTGAGAGTCAGTTGATTATTGCTTCGAGACTGAGTTATTTGAGTGAGGATAGGTTGAAGGAATTATCTGCGGATATTGATAAACTTAGTAGGATGTTAAATGGATTTATAGATTATATTTCTGAACAGGGAAGTAAGTAGATTTGTTTATTTTAATGATTTTTTATTTGGATGGATGATGTTTTTTTGTGGAAAGTCGGAGTATCTGTGGGTGTTTTTTGGTTTGGTTTGGGAATGTTTATATAGTTACTAATGGTTACTTGTAGTAACTTATGGGGAAAAAGGTTGGTGATAAAGTGGTGAAGATAGATTCTAGCTTATTGGCAGATGTCGAAGCGTTTATTAATTTGGATGAGAATAAATTTAGGTATGTGAATCGTAAGCAGTTTATTGATATTGCTGTTGCGGATTATTTGCGGAGGATGAGGTGATGGTAAGTACTGATGATATATTGAAGAAGTATGGGGCGAAGATAGAGAAACAAATGAAGGGGTATGATGCGGCTTCTGGAAAGACTAAGAAATTTGGACAGAGTTATGAGAAATTTAAGGGGTCGATGTTGCCGGAGTTTTCGCGGTATGAGCGATGGTGTAAATCAATGGGGAATGTGTTTGCGATAAAGGTTGGTGATAAAGATAAGAAGCGAATTGATCGGGCTATTGAGATTGCGCATTTGAATGTTTCGGCTTCGGAGGTTGTTGTTTTTTCTGTAATGATTTTGTTTTTGACGATGTTTGGAGGGGGCTTGTTTACTGTTGCGGTTTGGTTGCTTAGTGGTGTTTTTTCTTTGATGTTGTTGTTTCTGGTTTTTGTTTTGGGAATCTTTTTGTTTTTCTATTCGTCGAAGGCGCCCGAACGATTGGCGATGCGTTGGCGTTTGAAGGCTTCATCGCAGATGGTTCCGGCGATTTTGTATATTGTTATTTATATGAAACATACTTCGAATTTTGAGAAGGCGGTTAGTTTTGCTAGTGAGCATTTGTCGCCGCCGCTCTCGTTGGATTTTAGGAAGATTTTTTGGGATGTTGAGATTGGTCGTTTTTCTACGATAAAGGAAAGTGTTGATAATTATTTGCTTAGTTGGAAGGATTATAGTTTGGAGTTTGTTGAGGCGTTTCATTTGATTGAGTCGAGTTTGTATGAGCCTGATGAGCCGCGGAGAATTGCTGTTCTGGAGAAGTCGTTGCAGGTTATTTTGGATGGTGTTTATGATAAGATGTTGAAGTACACCCATAAGGTTAAGGCGCCGTTGACTAATGTTTATATGTTGGGGATTGTTTTGCCAACTTTGGCTTTGGCGATTTTACCGTTGGCATCTACGATGATGGGTGGTGCGATTAAGTGGTATCATGTGCTTTTATTGTTTAATATTATAATTCCGTTTATGGTTCTTCATTTGACTGGGAAGGTTATGGCGGAGCGTCCTGGTGGTTATGGTGAGTCTGATTTGTTGGAGAAGAATCCTTTGTATCCGAAATATAAAAGTAATGCGTCCTATTTTGGTGCGATTTTGTTGGCGGCACCTTTGTTTATTATTGGGATTATTCCTTTGCTTTGGAGGTACACTCTCATTCCGTTTTGGCTTGGGACGACTAGGGATTATAGTTGGGATAGTATTGGTTTAGGTTTTCTGGGAGAGGGTGGAGTGTTTGGGATTTTGACTGATTCTGCTACCGGGGCTGTTTCTGGTCCGTTTGGCAGTGGAGCTTTATTGATGAGTTTGTTGGTTCCAATTTCAATTAGCTTGGTTTTTATTATTGTTTTTAAGGCTAAGACGAAGGAGATTTTGAAGACTAGGAAGAAATATAAGGAAGTTGAGCAGGAGTTTACTTCGTCATTGTTTCAGCTTGGGAATAGGATTGGGGATGGTTTGCCTGCGGAGATTGCGTTTGCTAAGGTTTTGGAGTCTACGAAGGGGACGGCGACAGAGGGTTTCTTTAGGATAGTTAATGAAAATATTCAGCAGCTTGGCATGAGTTTGGAGAAGGCGTTGTTTGATCCGAAGAGAGGTGCGGTTGTTTTTTATCCTTCGCAATTGGTTGCTACTTCGATGAAGATTTTGACTGAGTCGGTTAAGAAGGGTTTGAAGGTTGCCGCTCTTTCGTTGATGTCAATTAGTGATTATGTTAAGAATATTAAGAAGATTAATGCTCGTTTAAATGACTTGCTGGCGGATATTGTTTCGGATATGAAGTCGAATATGACTTTCTTGGCACCTTTGCTTTCTGGTATTATTGTTGGATTGGCAGGGATGATTACGACGATTTTGGGTAGCTTGAAGGGGATGATTGGTGAGGGTGCTGGTGGTGGCGGTATTGAGGCGGCCGGTGGTCTTGGTGGGATTTTAGGTATTTTTGAAATTACGGAAATGATTCCGACTTATTGGTTGCAGATTGTTGTAGGTATTTATTTGATTGAGATTGTTTTTATCTTGACGTCGACTTTGGTTTCGATTAGAGCTGGGCGTGATTTGTTGCAATCGACTTCGGAGACAGGACATAACTTGAAGGTTACAATGTTGCTTTATTCTATTATTGCGGCTGGTTCAATTATTGCGTTAACTGTTATTGGAGCAGTGGCTTTGGCCAACCTGGGATAGATTTATATAATTATTTTGGACCATACTTTGATGGACAGTGATTTAAATCCTGAAGGGAGAGTTGGGGATGCTGCTTCATTCAGAAGAATGAAATTTTTTCATGGAAAGAGAGATTCTTTTTTTTCAAAGGATTTTAATATCGTTATAGCTGGATTGATATTATTTTTTTTGATTGCTGCTGCTTTGGTCTTTTCGTTTAGTTTTTTATTTTTTAATGAGCAGGAGCTGAAAGCGGGGGTTGTTATTGAGAGTTATAGTTTTGATGAGACTGCTGAAATTGCATATGTTGTTTTGGTTTCAGAGGGCGCGGATTTAACTGATTTTGATTATTTGAGGTTGGTGTTTGTTAAGGATGATGGCGAGAAGTATGTTTATAGATTTTCTCCTGATGTTTCTGGGCGTAGGTCAAGGTATGAAGTGAGTGCTTCTTCTATTGGTTTGGAGAATTTTTATAATATTTCAGATGTTACAGTTATTGTTAGTGTAGGAAAATTTAATGAAAATGCGACGAAGGAAATCAAGAGCGATGATTTAGTTGTTCTCAGCGATTCTAAAAATGTTAGTAGTGGCGGAGGTATCGGAGGCAGTAGTGGGGGCGGAGGTAGCAGCCCTGAACCTAAAGTTGAGCCAGTTGTCGAATTGCTAGTTGCAGACAGGAATAATGATTTTGATTTGAGAGATAATGTTTTGGTTTTGTATAATAAGAATGTTCCTGATAGTTTTGATATCGCTACGTATTATGCAGAAAAAAGAGGGATTGATTCTAGTCGGCTTTGTGGGGTGTGGATGCCATCTGGTTCGATTACGGAAGCAAAGTATATGCTTGGTGCGAGAAAGACGATAATTGAAGATTGTCTTTGCGGTCTTGTAGATGTTAAAGATTGTAGCGCGTCTAAGATTGATGAGATTGCGAAGGTTTCGCCGATTTTGTATTTGGCTATAATGAAAGGAATTCCTGCGCGGATGACGGGGACAGGTTGGGAAATTTGTGCTATGGGGTCTGAAGGGGATGGGGATGAGCCTTCGATGGATTATTATTTGGCGTTTTCTCTTTATAGAGATGAGAATATTTTTGAGAAATATAGCGGTGGATGTGGTTTAGCTTCTGATTATTTTTTAGGTGGAATTAATGATATTATTGATGAACAACCTTCTTCTTCGATTATGAGTTATGTTAGAGCCTTGAATTTATCAAAGGACAAGATGGTTGCTCATGGCAGAATTGAGGCTATAGACAAAAATAGAACTTTTGAATTGATTGATAGAACTTTAGAGGCTGAGGCAGAGGGTGTATCTGGCAATTTTATTTATGGTAGATATGGGATGAGTTTCTCTGATGTAAATTCTGAATTTTTTAGTAAGTTAACTTCGACGGATTGTCTTGACTATTTGAAAGAGACTTATCCTGATAATGAATGGAAGTCGGAGAATTGTCCTGTGGGGGTGAATTATTATGGAAGGATTCCGGGAGAATCGGGCACTGTTGGTGAGAAGGGTGGAAATATTCAGAGAGTTGTTGATGCGGGAATTTACATTGGGAATGCGCATAATGATGCTCAGTCTGGGAATATTAAGAATGGGCATTCTGCGTTTGATGGTTTTTCGAATATGCTTAATTGGAGAAAAGGCGGAGAAGATTGTATTACTCTTTGTAGGAATTTTGGCACAGAAGAATTGAAGGCGCAGTGTCGAGAAAATTCTGGTGATTATTTTAAGGAGATAAATACTGATTGTGTTGGGGTTGCTTTGGGATTTTTGGGTTGGCAATTTAGATCTTGGCCGGTTCAGTATTATGGATTTTGGCCTTATGGTTGGAGTCATTTGTCTGGGGGAAATGGCAAGTATGAAAAAACTGCACCAGTTGTGATGGAAGGTGATGCTTATCGGGATGCGGATTTTACGGATGATAAATTTATTAGGATTGGAGATTCTGGAATGGGAAATGATTCGGTTTGTAAATTGATAGATGGTAGCGAGGAGGAGTGCAATGAGATTGTATCGATTAATTTGAGGCAGAGCATTAATGTTAATCCAAGGATTTCTGGAGAGAATGATTTGAATTTGAAATTTAGATATAGAAGTTCTTTGGATGACAATGGGAGAGTTGGGGTTCGTTTGTATGTTTATTTTGATGATATTTCGGTTAAGACTACGCCTTGGCAGTATATTGATTTTGAAAAGAGCGATGAGAAGTGGAGGGAAGCTAGTCTGGATTTTTTAATTAGCGAAGAAGGGGAGGAGATTAGACAGATTCTTCTTGATGTTTCTTCTTCGATTGCTAGTGCTCCTAGGGGCTGGATTGATTTGGATGCGTTTAAGTTGGTGGAGGTTTTGAGTGGCAGGGAATTATCGAATCATGATATTTCAACTTTTAATCTTTCAAATGAGTGGGTTGCTCCAGGAGACTATGCTTCGAATGTAATTGATAGACTTGGTGGAATTGCTTGGTGGGGAAGTAGTTCTCATTTTGCTACTGGTGGATATGCTTATAATAAACCACAAAAAAATATAGGTGCGTTTTATTCTGGTAGGAGTTTGGGAGAAAGTATCGCTTATAATTCAAAAAAAGGAATGTCTGCTATTGTTTATGGTGATCCGATTTATAGGCCTTTGGGGGTAAAGATGTATATTAATGATGGGATAGAGAATGTTAATTGCGAAGATTCGGGAAGTTGTGGATATGTCTTTACTAAGAATAGTATGGATGATTCAAAGCTTAGCGTTAATGCGTTTAATGGACATGGGAATATGGACGGGACTTTTTGGAATTTATCAGTTTGTTATGCTGCAGATATTGATTTATGTGATGAAAAAGATTGGCAATTAGCTATTGAAGGAATTGGGGCGGTTTATCAGCGTGAGGTTTATGAAGATTTAAGTGATTTTATTTCTGAGGATGATATGAGTAGTGACGTTGATTTTATTCTTAGGCTCAATGTTTTAAATAATGAAAGTGGTGTTGAACTTTTCAATTATGGATTTTTTCATTATAGGGCGGATTCAGATAATGACGATTTGCCTGATGTGTGGGAGATGCGTTATTTTCTAGATTTGATTGAATCCTCGAGGGGGGATTTTGATAATGATGGGTTTTGGAATATTGAAGAATTTTGGTGGAAGACGAACCCAAATATGGTGGAAGAATATCCTTCTTGTTATTTAGAGAGGCATTGTCCGGAGGATAAGTCAGCGTGCGTTGATAATTTTTGTAAAGAGTGTAATGAACATTCTTATTGTTCTGAAAATGTTGAAGGGAAGCCTCTTTGTAATCATCTCAATGATTGTGCGGAGTGTGATATTTATGTAGATGATTTGGTGCTGAATGATTGCGCTTCTAATTTTCCGGATAGACCGCATTGCTCTGGTTATCGGTGTAGAGAATGTATTGCTGATGAGCATTGTGAGGGCAAGGCTAATCCTTATTGTCTTGATTATAAATGTGAGGGTGAGTGTCTGGTTGATGCTGAGTGTAGTGATGCTGAGAATAAATTTTGTGTGAATAAGAGATGTGATGGAGAGTGTCGTAAGGATGATGATTGTGATGGAGATTTGGTCTGTTCGAATAATATATGTTCTGATTGTACTGAAGATAGTGACTGTTTGACAGGGGACTATTGTGTTTTTGAGGAGTGTGTTGACTGTATTTCAAATTCGGATTGTTCTGAAAATTTTAATTGTAGGTATGATAATGTTTGTCATGAGAGTGTTTGTTTTAGTGATTTTGATTGTGAAGATTTTGATGATTGTTCTGTAGATAGTTGTGTTGGTGGATTTTGTCAGTTTGTTGATATTCCTGAAGATGAGGAGTGTTATTTTTGTGCTGATAGGAATAGGATGGAAACTTCGCGGAGGGTGAATATGAGCGGAGGGGTAGATTTGATTCATGATGGGATTATTGACCAAAATGATATTGATTATATTAATGAGAAGTATGATGAATATGAGTTTAGTGTTCTTTGTAATGAGAGTAATTTCTTTTGTGATTATGCAGATGTTGATAGGAGTGAAGGAGTTGTGTTTGAATATTGGAATATGACGGGAATTGATCATGAAGATTACAATTTTGTAATTGCGAGTTATCTTGATAGTTGTCGTTTGGAGCCTCACTGTGATGCTGATGTGAGTTGTGGCGGGGATTTGCCTTTTTGTAATATAGAGAGTAGGTTTTGTGTTGAGTGTAATGAGAATGTTGATTGTGGTGTTGGTGGTTTTTGTTTTGAAGGGGAGTGTGCTGATTGTTCTATTGATAGTGATTGTGGTGATGATTATTGTGTGGGTGGAGAGTGTAGGGAGTGTGCTGGAGATGCAGATTGTGGCGAGGGAGAATATTGTTGGTTTAATAATTCATGTGAACTTTTGTCTTGTGTTGATGATATTGATTGTGAAGATTTTGATGATTGTTCTGTTGATGAGTGTGTTGGAGGGGTCTGTGAGTTTACTAGTTTTTTAGAAGGAGAGGAATGTTATTACTGTGCTGATTTGAATTACTGTGCTGATGTTGGGGCTAGGAGGCTTTGTCGTGGGAAGGATTTTAATCGTGACGGAAAGGGGAATATTTATGATTCATCTTTTGCATATTCTTTTATTGGAGATTATTGTAATTATAGCAATATGTTTTGTAGTTATACAGATTATCAGAATAAGGGTCATATGAATTTTGGTTCAATTTCATATGAATGGGAAACTAATCTTGAGTGTATTGTTGAGCCAGTGGAAAATAATTTGTTGGTTGTGGGAAAGGTTGTTGCTGAGGGGGATGGCTTTTTTTTTAGGCTGATTGATTGGTTTAGAAATCTTTTTAGGTAAATTTAAATAAAGTGTTTGGTGGTTTATATTATGGTGATGAGGAATAAGAAGGGGATGGAGATGGCGGTGACGACTGTGATTATGATAATTTTGTCGATTACGGTTTTGACGATTCTTGTGATTTTTTTTAATTCGCAGACTGGATTTTTGGATAAGTGGTTTAAGACGCAATCAACTGCGAGTAATATTGATGCTGTGGTTAGTGCTTGTGATGGGCTTGTGACGAGTCAGTCGATTTATGCTTATTGTTGTGAAGAGAAGGAAATTCGGTTTGGGGAAAAGGGGAAAGTTGTTGATGGAGAGATTGTGAAAAATAAGGATACTCAGATGACTTGTGAGAAAGTTGCGGAGAGTGATTGGGGTAAGGGTCGAGTTAGAAAGATGGAATGCGATGAAGGGATTTGTGCTTAGTGTTAAAGATTTTTATTGAGTTTGGCTTTCCATAAAAAATCATGGCGTTTTCAACGCGCATGATTTCTCATGGATGCTAGTTCGTAGAGATTTAATTGGTTAGGAACTTTTATAAATAAAAGATGTGTGAATATATTAAGATGGTGAGTAATAAAAAGGCGATAATTGATCCGTTGCATTTGATTATTGGAGTTATGTTGGTGTGTGGAGGTTTTTTGTATATGTTCAATTATGGTAATTGGGGGTTGATAGTTGTGTCAGTTGGATTATTAATGGAGGCTATGAAGCAGGTCTTGAAATGATGGCAAATAGTAATATTATAATTGGTGGAGCGGTTGTTGTTTTAAATCTTATTCCGCTTTTGACAAAGAAATATAAGTATTTGATTTTGACTGCGATATTGTCTTTAATCTTAATGTATGGAGGGACTTTGTTTTAATGGAAAATAAGAAGGGGCAGCAGATGACTTTGGGAACGATTATTGCGATAGTTTTAGGTATAGCTGTTTTGGTGTTTTTGATTTTTGGGTTTTCGACTGGATGGGGTAATATGTGGGATAAGATAATTAATATTGGTGGAGGATCTGCTAATGTGGATAGTGTAGTTCGAGGTTGTGAGGTTGCTTGTACTAGCCAGAGTGCGTATTCTTATTGTGGAGAAGAGAGGACTGTGAATTTTGGTGATGGTACGTGGGAAAAAGGAAGTTGTAAGGATTTGGTAGGTAAGAAAGCAGGTGTAAAATCTTGTGCTCTTAGTTGCTCTGATATTACTTCGCCAGGATATACAAAGAGCGAGGATAGTGGGGCTGGTGAAACTGAGGATAAAAAATGTGGAGATCTTGATCTAAAGGGTGTTTGGGTTAAAGATATTGCTGCATGTCCAGGATCTTCTATGAAAGATAGGACAACTGAAGTTGACGATGATAGTGATAAAGGACCGAATACTATTTGTTGTTCTACTGTTGCTTAATTTTAGGCGCCCATTTGGCATATAATTGCTATAACAATATTTATTAATTGGTTTTGTGTTGATTTTTTATGGTGAAGAATAAGCGTGGTGAGATGAAGGAGATAGTGAAGATTCTTATAGCGGTTATTGTTTTGTTGACTGTGATTGCGATTATTACGAATTTGTATTTCAAGGGTGGCGGTGATATTATGAGTTCGATTAAGAATGTTTTTAGATTTGGAAGGTGATAGGGGTTTGTGAGGGTTTTATAAAGTAATATTAGAAATATTTCATGAATAAAATTGTTTACGAAATTTTATAAAGATTAGAATGTTTTGTTTTTTATGAGGAGGATTAATCGTGGGTCTACTGATTGGACGATGGGAAAGTTGCTGGCTGCTGTTTTGGCTATTGCGCTTTTGGTTATTGTGATATTTGGTTGGAATGATGCGATTAGGCCTTTGTATGGTCGGCTTAAGGGGAAGGTGAGCGAGGTTTTGATTTTGTTGAATCCTTGGTATGATGGAGATTCTTCTGGTGTTGATGCTTCGGTTGTTGGAGGTGTTGATTGTTATACGAGGAAGCTGGTTGATATTAGTAATGGCCCTACCTTGTTGGATGCTTTAGGCATGGAGGAAAAATATAAGGGCTTTGCGGAGTTTAAACATTGTAAGAATACTGTGTGCTTCTTTCACGATAAGGGTCCTATTGGTTCTTATATTTGGACTGGCGGGAAGCTGTATGAGAGTAATTCGGAGGAAGAGACTGGTAATGAAGTAAGGGTTTCTTCTATTGATGCGGATTTAGCTAAATTTTATTCGGATTTATATCAGGCGGTTTGGACACTTGAGGATTCTGGGCAGAGTGTACAGGAGTTTTATGATGGTAGGTTGAGCGATCAGATTATTTTTTATGGTAATGGGGAGGGTTATGGTGGTAGAGTCTATGCGATTTGGGGTAATGATCATTGGTTGATTAAAAGATATGTGCCGGGCACGAAGGGTAGATCTAAAAGTCTGGGGCATGGAGAGATTGATTATATTTCGGGGACTTCAGAATATTGGAAAACTATTAATCCTGGCAAGAATAACAATGAGGCTATTGATGCGTTTGTAGAGATTGTTGGTGATGGGAATCAGGATGAGGTTTATTTTGGTTTTTCGAGTCCGGTGGTAAAGGGAAATTCTGGTTTAGGCGTTTATTCTAGTGATGATGATTCTTGGGCGCCTATTTCTAATATTATTGGAAAAGATGGAGATAATTTAGAGATAGAGACTACGACTGAGGTTAATAAGCTTAAGGCTTGGGTTAATGAAAAGGGTGAGCAGCGTATAAAAAAGGCTCGTAGTAATACGGATTTGGATAAATTGAAGGCGGCTGTTGATGGTGAGGTTTTGAGGATTGATGAGAAGAATTATAATATTAGTTATACGGGGGATGAAGAGAATCCTTTCGTTGAGATGACTTCTGGTGATAGTAAGTATAGGTTGAGTTTTAATGCTACCGTTATGATTGATAATAGGTTTAATAAAATAGAGAGTGGGTCTTCTAACGTCAGGACTTTTTCTGCTAATCTTGAAGTTTTTGAGAATGGTAAATGGAGGATTCTTCCTGCTAATTTTGCTTATTATATGTCTTCTTCTTGGTTTGCTGACCAGTATAAGGTTGATAAAATAAAGGAGTTCTTGAAAGTAAAATGCCGTTGAGAAAAAAAGGGGCGATGACGTGGGATGAGATTCTTGGATTTTTGGGCGCGGCTATGGCGGTTTCGATTCTTGCGATTCTTTTGTTTAGGTTGTTGTCTACAGGTATTGATGCGAATGAGGAGTATGCTGAAGGAGTTTATGAGAAGTTATTAGAGGCGGCTGATGAGGCTAGAGATGGGAAGGGTGAGTTTAGTATTTTGGATGTGCCGGTGGATTATGGCGATAGTGTTTTTTTGGTTTTGTTTAAAGATGAGGATTATGTTTCTTTGTCTAATTATTCAGTGGAGGTGAAGAATAGTGGGTTTATGACTTATACTAAGAGGGTGGCTGGGCCTGTGTTAGGGGGAAGTGGGCGAGGATATTATTCTTTGCTTCGAGAGGCTGGGCTTTCTGATGATGTTGCTAGAGCGGCGAATGATAAGATTGTTAAGGAAGTTGGTGAGTTGACGGTTGAGACGTTGGATGATGTTTTGTTTAAACTTGATATGAAGCAGATTGTTAGAAATTTTGTTACGACGACAGATAGTGGTCTTGATGCGGAAAAGATTATTCAGGAGATGTTGGATGCTAATGTTGGAAAGGGCTTGGCTCCTGCGGATAAGATTGATGATTTAGCGAAGGCGCTTAGTAAGTACATTCCTGAAGGTGGAAAGGTTGGGAGGTATAATAGTATAGATACTTTCATGAATACTGCGAAGGGGCTTTCGAAGGGGAATACTTGGAAGATTTTGGAGAATGAGCTTGCGTTTAATATTGAGGCACAGAAGCTTATTGGTGAGGTTGGTGGTGATGACGCGGAGAGGATGATTAAGGAGATGACTGATAATACGTTTGCGGAGGGTTTGGATTTTGATGGTAAGATGGATGAGTTGAAGAGGATACTTGGAGATAGTGTTGATGATGTTGATGATGCAGTTAAGGTGATTAATAAGGGTCGAAGTGGGAGAGATGCTTTGAAGGTTGCTTTGGGTTCGACCGATGATGTTGCGGATGACGTGGTTAAGATGGCGACTGATAATGTTCTTTCGATTAAGTCGATACCTTCTGATGATGTTGTGAGGGGAGTTTTGAAAAGTAATCTGGGGGATGAGGTTGCTGAGCAGGTGATACTTTCTTCGGGGAAGAGATTGAGCGGCTTAACACTTAAAATTGCGGGCAAGCTTGCCGGTGCGGCGTTTATTGTTTGGGAAGCGTATGAATATTATAATATTGCTCAGAGTGCTCAGTCTAGAGTTTTGACTGCTTTGAATCAGGAGGATGTGAGTGCTAATAATTGGGTTTCTTGGAAGCTTCTTGAGATTGATAAAGATGATGATGATAAGCTTTGTGTTTGTTATGTTAATGATGATTATGATAAGAATATTTGTTCGGATTGTGTGAGTTTTGGGAAACAGATAACTCCTGAGAAAGAGGGAGAGAATTATTGGACGTTTTGTGAGGATGTGACTCTTGAGGATAAGGGTGGGGGTATTTTGTTGAGTAGTACTATTAAGGAAGATTGTAGACCGTCTATAGCTTTTACTAATGTTGAGTGTGAGGCTTCGAGGATTGCATTGGTTGAAGAGTTGAATAGTTTTGATAATAGAATTACAGGTGCGGGTACTTCTATTATAGCAGGAGGAGGTTCTGGGCTTTTGATGGGTGGTATCGGCGGAGCTATTGGTGGAGGTATTGGATTTTTCTTTGGCGGAGCAGGTGCTGTTCCTGGTGCTGTTTTGGGTGCGAAATGGGGAGTGGCGATTGGTGTTGCTATGGGAACAGTTTCAGGTATCGAAGGCGTAGATTTTAATTGTGATAGGAAAGGACATATTTATCTTGGAGGCGTGTCGGGATGAAGAGAGGAAGTATGATTGTGGATAAGATTATAAAATGGATTATTGCGTTGTTGATTATTGCTGCTGTGGGACTTTCAGCTCAAAATATGATTGGAAAGTATGCGTAGGGTTAGTTTTATTAAGTTGATTTTATAGATTATGATATGGTGAATAAAGTTGGTGATCAGAAGTATTATCTTATTATATCGTTGATTACTGGTTTGATGATTTTGACTATAAGTATATATTGGATTTTTGGGGAGTTTTTTGATGAGGATGAGATTGATTGGGAAGTTTGTAGGCAGAGTATTTTATTGAGGGCGAGTTTGCCTGATGTTGACTTGAAGAGTTTGAAGACTGATGCGAAGGGGGCTTTTCCTTTGAAGTGTAAGACAGAGGTTGTTAATATTAATGATTTGGATACGCCAGAAGAGCTTTATAGTAAAATTTCGAATGCGGTTGCAGAGGGATGGTATATGTATGGTGAGGGGAAGCTTGATTTTATTCATCGGTCTCTTACAGAGACACAGACGGTTTGTATGGCGTTTGCAAGGATTCATTATGATGAGAAGGCTGTTAATAAATTTAGTCGTGGTAATTGGAATATGTTTTTGGCGAACAGGGGTTATATTGATCCGTTTGTAGAGGGTTTTCAGGATTATTATCGTTCTAATAAAGTTCCGAATAGTGATGGGGTGTATGATGAGTATTTGCCGCTTTATGTGAATACTCCTACACAGAGTGGGAATTTTATTGTTGATTGGAGTCATGTGAAGTTTAATCCAGATGATGGAGACTATCTTTTGGTTTATAGAATGAACAAGAAAAGTGGTTTTTCTGGGAGTGCTCCTTTTAGGTTTGTTTCTGGACTTGCTTCTAAATTTAAAGATGATGGTGATGGGATTATTTGGGAGGAGTATAAAACCATTGCTCTCGCATCTGTTGATGATTTGGATGTTTTAGAGTGTGATAAATTTTTGACGGTGCCGGCTTAATGAGAAAGAAAAGGGCGAGTATTTTGAATCAGGTAATTATTCATCTTGTTCTAATTGGGATAATTTTTGCGTTGTTTTTGTTTGCTACTGCTGGGAAGATTAATGCGCGTGGAGTGAAGCAGCAGGTTCTGGAAAAGCAGACGGCGTTGTTGATTGATGCGGCGGTTCCTGGGATGAGTTTTGAGATTGAGAAGGAATGGTTTAATGGAGTTGTTTATGATGTTCAGATTAATGAAGGGAAGGTTTTTATTGGTGTTGAGGGTTTGGCTTCGATTGAGGGGTATCCATATTTTAGTTTGTATTCTGTGAATGTCGTTGAGGAAGAAGATAAATTTGTTGTGAGTGTTTATGAATAATAAAAATGCGGTTTTAGGTGAGGGTGTTATGATGATGTATCGAATGTTGTTGGTTAGTTTTATCGCGCTTGTGATTCTTGGGGTTAGTTCTGTTTTTTATGCTCATTATATTGATGTTAGAGAGGCTGAGGCTATGATTTTGACGAAGGTTGTTGTGGATTGTATTTCTCCTGAGGGTGTTTTGGATTTGGATGAAATTTCGGGGAAAAGTGTTTTGGATTATTGCGGTTTTGATGAGGATGAGATTGAAAGATTTTATGTTGGGGTTTTTGTTTATGATGAAGAGGGGAAGGGGATTGGTGATTTGTCGCAAGGGGATTCTGGGGCTAAATGGGTTTTGGATATTTACAAGAAGCAGCAGGTTGCGTCGGGGATTAAGAAATATGAGCCTGGTTATTTTCCTTGGGAGTATCCGGTTTTTGTTCTGAGTGGTGGTGAGAGGATTAATGGAACTGTAAAGACGGAGGTTTTGGTTAATGATGAATTCTAAGCGGGGTGGGGTTCTTGGGGGTTTTATTGTTATGTTTATAGCTGCGGTGATTATTTTTGCGATTTTGTTGATCCTGGTTGTTGGGTCGGTTGTGTTTAAGAATGTTGTTCGGGAATGGGATAATGCTGATGCGGATATTAACATTCATGATGAGAGGGTGACTGGGCTTGGCGATGTTTTTAATTATATGGCGTGGAATAGGAATTTTGTTCGTGTGAAGTTTTTAGTTGAGGATGGTAAGAGTTTGGAAGAGGCATTGAAGGAGGCGGAGTATGAGAAATAAACGGGGTTTTATTTTTGGGTTGATATTAGTTTTTGTTACGTTGTTTTTGAGTGCTAGTGTGGTTTTACTTTATGGAGTTTCGCAACGTAATTCTGATAGCTCGTTGGTTTCGCCGAAGAGTGTTTTGGAAATGAGAGATGATTTGGAGTTGTTTGAAATGAGAGAGGTTGAATTGATTAAGAGTTCTTTAGTGAAAGCGAATGGGGTTTTTGAGAGTAAGGAGTTTAGTGCTTCTTTTTGGAGTATTTTTTTAGATGGGGTTATGGCCGATGGGAAGATGAAGAAATTTCTTTTTGATGATTTGTTTATTGATGGAGTGGAGATGGATGGGCAGGTTGAGGATAGGAATTTGTTGGAGAGGATTTACTTAGTGAGTGATGATTTGAGTTTTTATAGGCGGAATATTGAGAAAGGGAGCTTGTTGACTGCGAAGGATGAGATTAAGATTGAGTTTCCTGTTTATTTTACTTTTGAGTTTGAGAGGGAATATTTAATTAGTAAAGTTGGGAGTAAGTTTGAGGTGGATAAGAAATAATGGATTACGGCGGAAATGATAGGCGGAGGACGAAGGGCGACTTGAAGAAGAAGCGGCTTAACCGAGGGTATAAGCGAGGTGGGCAATTTAGGACGCATAATGTTGATGAGACTGGGGATGAAGTTAAGCAGGATAAAATGGGAAAGGTGATTGAAGCTAAAAAAACTAGGAAGAAGAATAGGAAGTATTAAATATGATATTTGGGTTTTGTTAATATGGAAAAGAAGGTTTTGAAATGGTTAAATTATTTTGCTATTGGAATAGGTATTGTGGCGTTGGGGCTTTTGGCTTTCGGAATTGTTAAAGCGTTATTGGAGTTGTGATGGATAAATCTCTTTTAGATTGGATGGGTAATATGATTAATTATTCGATATTGTTATTGATTTTTTTGAGAAGTTTTAATTCAGGATATTTTAGTTTGCTTGATATGTTATTGTCTGCATTTGGTCTTATGACGTCTATAATTATTTTTGTAGTTAATTTGGCAAACAAGGGGGAAATATGATATTTGGGTTTTTATTTTGGTTGTTTTTGATAGGAATCATTGTTGCTAGTTTGCAGGATTTGAAGAGGAGAGAGGTTGATAATTGGTTGAATTTGTTTTTGATATTTTCTAGTGTGGTTTATTTATTTTTTGAGTATTTTGTTTCTGGTGATTTTTTTTATTTGATTGTTTTGGTGTCCTGTGCTTTTTTGACTTCGTTTTTGTATTTTTATAATGGGAAGATGTTTTCTGATATAGAAAAATCTAAGAAGAAATATTATTCCTTTTTATCTTCTATTGTTGTGTTGTTTGGCGTTGTTGTTTTTTCGATTGTGAGAATTTTCGGTGTTAAAGATATGCCTTTTTTTCTGATTGCTGCTTTGACATTTTTGATTATGTTTGTGGTTTCGAATTTGTTTTACGAGGGGAGGGTTTTTGCTGGTGGGGACGCTAAGTTGCTTTTTGCAATGACTGTGTTTTTTATTGGGATGACTTTTGTTGGCACGTTAATTAACATTGGAGTTTTTCTTTTGTTTTTGATGCTTAGTGGTTCTATCTATGGATTGGTGTATTCTTTTGTTTTGTATTTTAGAGATTTTGAAAAAGTGAATGTTGAAATGAAGAAAGGGATTTTGAATAAGTGGACGCGTTATATATTTTTGCTTGGTGTTGTTTTATTATTGTTTGGATTTTTTGATTGGTTGTTTGTTCTTTTTGGATTTTTGATTTTGTTGTTTCCAGTGCTTTATGTTTTTGCAAAGGGGCTTGAGGCTGTTTCTATGATGAGGACTGTCTCTGGTAAAGAGCTTCGTGAGGGAGATTGGCTGGTTAATGATATGAAGGTTGGTAAGAAGGTGGTTAAGGCGGATTGGAATGGGTTGTCTTTGGAGGATATTGAGTTGTTAAAGTCTAAGAAGAAAGTTGATATTAAAGATGGGTTGCCGTTTGTGCCGGCGTTTTTGATTGCGTTTTTAATATATGTATTTTTGAAGGATTATTTATTTTCTATTTTTATCGGTTAATATGTCGCCCGTAAGAACACTCACGTACTCTTGTACGCTTCGCAATCTTATGCCTAGTTTTAATCTGATAAGAATAGAAAATGTTAATTTGATTTATTTTCTTGGATTCTTTATGGGATTCTTGGTTTTAACTTTGGGATTTCAGTATCTGCTTCTTCTAACTCTTTTTTTGTTTCTGGGATTTTTTCTGTTGTGATTTCTTGTTGTAGGGATTTTAATTCTTCTTCTGTTGCTTGGTGTTTTTCTGTTTCTCCGCCGTGGATTGGGGTTAGTTCGATTAGGGAGTGACCCATTATGTTTATCTCTTTTGAGTCTATTGCTTTAGGGTTGAATTTGTCTTTTAGTTTTTCTGAGACTTCTTTTGCTAGTTCTTTTGTTTTGTCTGTTATTCCGTTTTCGTGTTCTAGTGGGATAATTAGGGAGTGTCCTTTGCTTAGTGGATTGATTTCGAGGATTGCGATGTTTGAATCGTTTTCTGCGATTTTGTAGGATTTGGATTCTCCTTTTGTGATTGAGCAGAAGATGCAGTTTTCGTTTAGATGTGTTAGGTTATTTTGATTGACGAAATTTTCTACTTGTTCGTTTGTCATGGAATTGATTTGGTTTTTGATTTGTTCTCTTTTGTCTTCGGGGAAGTTATCTAGTTGAGTCATTAGTTGTTCTTTGACTTTTGTTGCTTGTTCGTCTGTGAATGCCACTGTTATTAGAACGGCTTCGCCTGTAGAACGGCTTCGCCTGTAGAAGGTAGAACGCTTTGCTGTAGATAGATTTGTTCAACATTATTTAATTTCATAACTGTTAGAAAGAATTGAGAGTTATAAATTTATCCTACGGCTCTTCGGTAGTCAATCATTTCGACTGAAGAAACGCCTTCGATTTTTGCAAGTGCCGCTTCTACTTTGTCGGAGTCTTCATCTTCAGAAAGAGCGATTGTTATAATAAGTGCTTTTAGACCGAATGCGATTGGTTCTTCTTTTGATTCGCTGAAAACTCCAGATTCGAAAGTTTCTACTGCTGTTTTAACATTTTCCTTTAATTTTTCTAAATCTACGTCTAGACCTTCGGGCATTATCTTATATTGGATTCCTGCTGTTGCTGCCATCTCTAAGGGCCCCTGTATTCGCACTTAGGGCATTTATATTCGATTGATAGGCCTCGGCATTTGTCACATCTAAGAAGTTCTTCGCCGCACTTAGGGCATGGGAACTTTACACTCTTTGGTGTTTCTTTGCTACAACTTATGCATTTCATAATTAAGAAGATGATTTTTGCTTTATAAGTTTTGTGTTGACAGATCTTTCCAAATGTATTAAGTGACTGAATCTCAATAATACTTAAATAGGGAGAGGGGCTTTTTTATTCATGCAAAATTATGATTTACTTGTTGAGAGGATTTCGAAGGCTGCGGGCTTAGAGAAAGAAGAGGTTGAGCGGAAAGTTGAGGCGAAGAAGGCGAAGCTGTCTGGTTTGATTTCTAAGGAAGGTGCGGCGCAGATTATTGCGGCGGAGCTTGGGATTAGTTTTGAGGACCAGGATTTGAAGATTAGTGAGTTAATGGCTGGGATGAGGAAGGTTAATGTTGTTGCTAAGGTTATCAATATTTTTCCGGTTCGTGAGTTTAATAAGAACGGTCGAGAGGGAAAGGTTGCAAATTTTGTGATTGCTGATGATACTGGAAGTACTCGGTGTGTTCTTTGGGACGTTAATCATATTGCTTTGATTGAGAATGAGACGATTAAGGTTGGGGATGTTGTTGAGATTAAGGCTGGCGCTACACGTGATTCTGAGATTCATCTTTCTAGTTTTAGTGAATTGAAGAAGAGTGATAAGGTTATGGATAATGTCAAGACTGGGCCGGTTGTTAGCGAGGGGAATTTGGATGAAGCTAGACAGGGTCAGACTATTAAGGTTAGAGGAGTTGTTGTTTCTGTTTTTCAGCCACGGTTTTATTCTGTTTGTCCGCAATGTAATAAGAAGGTAATTACCGAGGGCGAGAGTTTTAGGTGTGCTGAGCATGGACCGGTTGAGACTCCGAGGGATAGGGCGATTTTGAATTTTGTTATTGATGATGGGACTGAGACTATGAGGACTGTTATGTTTAGTGACCAGATTAATGCACTTATCCCTGAGGAAGATTTGAAGGATGCCGAGAAGGCTACTGTTTTTAGAGATGATTTGATTGGGACTGAGATTTATTTGTCTGGGCGAGTTAACAGGAATCAGCTGTTTAATAATTTAGAAGTTGTTGCAACGGCTGTTGAAAAAGTTGACGTAGAGAAGCTAATTGAAACTCTTAATGCTTAATACGTCGTTGTGAGAACGCTCACGTACTCTTGTACGCTTCGCAACCTCACGCCTAGTCTTAAGCGATTAAGACTTCCAATTGTTGGCTGTTTTTTTCCATAAGAAATTGCAGCATCTGCTGTGCCTGTATTTCTTATGGATATGTAACATTTTTAATGAATGATTGCCTCGGGTATATATGTTGTTTAAAACTCATGTGATGTTTTCGTTGTCGGTTTATCTTTTTCTTAGTTTTTATATTTCTATGCCTTTGTCGGTTTTGATTTTTGTTTTATTGGCCACGATGTTTGTTGACGTTGATATTAAAAACAGTAAGGTTGGACAGGGTTGGTATCTTCGGCCGTTGCAATGGTTGACCAAGCATCGTGGAGTTTTGCATAGTTTGGTTGTTGGGCTGCTTTTGAGTTTGTTTGTTGGTGGTGTTAGTCTTTGGGCTGGATTTGGTTTTTTTGTAGGTTATATGTCGCATTTGTTTTTGGATTGTTTTACATTGAGTGGGGTTAGATTGTTTTGGCCTTTGAAGTTTAAGGTTAAGGGCTTTGTTAAGAGTGGTGGTATCGTTGAACAGGTCTTGTTCGTGTTGCTGTTGCTTGGGAATATTTTTGTCGTTGGTAAAGTTATTTTCGGTTATCTGTTTTGAGTTTCTTCCATGAGAAATCACGTCGTTTTCGACGCTGCATTTCTTATGGAAGATATAGTTATTATAATTTGATTTTGTTGAAAGTCTATTATCTGTTTTTGATGATATAAATGCTTATAAAGAAATAAGGGTTTTGTTGTGTATGGTTACTAAATCTGATATTGATGATATTAATACGGCTGTTTCTGGGGAAGTTGATGTTGTTACTGAGGGGCCCAAAAAGAAAGTGGCTAAGAAAAAGAAAGAGGAAAAAGAGCCGCAGTTGATTGATATTCCGGGTGTTGGGCCTGGTGCTGTTGCTAAGTTGGAGGCTGCCGGGATTTATGAGTTGATGGGACTAGCTGTTTTGACGCCGGCGGGTTTGAGCGAGACTGCGGGGATGAGTGAGTCTGTTGCGAGGAAGGCTATTCAGGCAGCGAGGAAGATGATGGATATGGGTTTTGTTGATGGGCTTGCGCACGAGGAGAAGAGGAAGGAGTTGTTTCATATTACTACGGGTTCGAAGAATATTGATAATTTGCTTGGGGGGAAAGGGATTCAGACGAAGTCGATAACTGAGGCTTTCGGGGCTTTTGGCTCTGGGAAGACTCAGCTTGCTTTGTCTTTAGCTGTCGGTGTTCAGTTGCCTATTGAGAGTGGTGGGGCAAATGGGAAGGCAGTTTATATTGATACAGAGGGGACATTTAGGCCGGAGAGGGTTAGGCAGTTTGCTGAGGGTATTGGTGCTAATCCTGAAAAGGTTTTGAAAAATATTTTGGTTGCTCGGGCTTTTAATTCTGATCATCAGATGTTGTTGCTTGATCGTGTTGCTGATTTGATTAAGGATGGGGAGCCAATTCGTTTGATGATCATTGATTCTTTGACTGCGCATTTTAGGGCTGAGTATTCTGGTCGAGGGCAGTTGGCTGATCGTCAGCAGAGGTTGAATAGATATTTGCATAATTTGATGAAGGTTGCTGAGCAGAATAATATTGCGGTTTATGTTACTAATCAAGTTATGTCGGACCCTGCACAATTGTTTGGGGATCCTACGAAGGCTATTGGTGGGAATATTGTTGGGCATGCATGTACTTATAGAATGTATTTGCGAAGAGGAAAGAAGGATTCTAGAATCTGTAAATTGATTGATAGTCCAGATTTACCAGATGATGCAACTGCCTTCATGATTGAGACTGATGGCCTAAGGGACATTGACATATAATTTTAATTTCTAGCGTTTAATACGTCGTTGCAGGAACCCTCATGTGCGCTTGCACACTTTGGAACCCTGCGCCTAGTCTTAAACTGCTAGAAATCAAAATTGTTAACTTCGTTCCATGCAAAATTGCACCATCTGCGGACGGTGCATTTCGCATGGAGGTGTAAGTTTTATTAAGGATTGATGTTGTATTTTTTTATGGAATCTAATAAGAAATCTTCGGAGTTTAATTTTTTGGAAGCGGCTATGGTGAAGAGGTCTGGGTTGTTTAAGGGTTGTAATAATATTGTTGTGGGTGGTGGAAATGTGGATGCTGATATTTTGTTTGTTGGGGAGGCGCCTGGTAGGAATGAGGATTTAACAGGGGTTCCTTTTTGTGGTGCGGCTGGGAAGAATTTAGATAAGTTGTTGGATAATGTGGGACTTAGTCGGAAGGATATTTATATTGCGAATATTTTGAAGTGTCGGCCGCCGGAGAATAGGGATCCGTTGGATGATGAGATTAGGGAGCATACGCCTTGGTTGTTGAAGCAGATTAAGGATATGAAGCCGAAGGTTGTTTGTAGTTTGGGTAACTATGCTACTAAGTTTTTTATGGCTCTTGGAGATGTTGACTTGATGAAGAAGCAGCCTGGAATTAGTCAGGTTCATGGCCGAGTTCAGGATATCGAGATTGATGGAGTTAGATTTAAGTTGATTCCTTTGTTTCATCCTGCGGCTATAATTTATAATCGGACGAAGTTGACTCCGTTGTGGGAAGAGGATATGCAAAAAGTCAAAGACTTTTTGAGGTGTTAGGGATTAGGTTTTGTTAGGCAATAGATTTATTAATTGGTCGATGTTTGTACATTTAATGAAGGAAGTGATTTTGTCGAATACGGGGCTTAGACGTATGTTCTTTTTTTGGGCGGGTATTGTTGCGACACTTGCTTATCGGATAATTGTTGTTTTGAATTTTTATAATGCTGCCTTGGTTAGTGCTGCGTGGTATATTGGTACTGTTGGGTTTATTTTGTATTTTGGGCATAGGACACATGTTCAAAAGAAAAGATCAAACCTTGTGATGGATAATGATTTGGTTGGTGTTGTTAGTAAGATGAAGGGGGTTAAAGGGAAGCAGAAGGAGGCTTTGAGTTATATTGTTGAATCGGCTGTTACTTCGAAGGTTAGATGGAATTCGTTGTTTATTTTTTGGACCAGTGTTGTAGCTTTGATTATTGGACTTGTTTTAGATTTTATTGTTATGGCATAAGAAATCTTTGGCAGTTCTAAAGTGAGGTAGATTATATTTTTTAGCCATTTCTTTTGCTATTTTTTTGTATCCAAAAATTGCGATAGGTTTTATATTTACAGGTTTGTGAAAGATGCATTCATTGTATTCTATTAATCTATGTTTGGACATTGGAAGTTTTTTGTGTCCAGAGTTGTGTCTGAAATTATTTACATCTTTCCAAACTTTTTCTAGTGTTGGAAATTCTTTTAATAATTTATTAATGTCTTTGAATACAAATTTTTCGAAACCGCAGATTAAATTATGGTTGTAATACATGTGAAGGTTTTCTTTAATTCGGTAGTATTGCACAATTATTTTTTTAGCATCGGTTAGTAGAAGTAAGTCGAAGGGGTAGATGAAGTCAGGCTTGTCTTTGGTTTGAAATATTATTCCCTGTGATCTGTATGTCTTAAAATAATTTTTGTGTAGAAATGAACATGCGAGCCTGCTTTCTCTGCCGAAACTTTTTGTGTTCGTTTTTATGGTGTTCGTTTTTATTACGTTATCGATTGATTGGAAGTCTGCTTTTTCTTTCCCTTTTAATGTTTTAAGAACGAAGTCTTCTTCGAAGGATTTGGCGAAATATCTCTCTTTCATAAATATATCAATGGAAGATTCTTTAAAAGATTATCTTCGTTTAAATGGTGCACTTCTGGGAGGGGCATCTCTGATGTTTGGAAATTTGTAATGGGCGGATTCTACTTTTGTTTTACATTTATTGCAAGAATCTTTCAGAGTATATGATTTGCATTTGGGACATTTTTTTAGTTCCATATTATTTGTCTTCAGATGAAAAGAATTCACAGTTGTTTTCTTTTGCTCGTTTTTCTAATTCTTCTAGAATTTCTGTCATTCTTCTTTTCCCTGTTTTGAAATCTTCAACTGTTAATTTAAGTTTGAAATTTCCGGCAGAGATGTAGCTTACTATCATGTTGTCATCTTTTAGATCGAATATTTTTTTGATTCTTCGGACGCCGTCATCCTCTAAGCATTTGATTTTTATGTTTTGTTTTAGCTCTTGTCTTCCTTTTCTTTTTTCTGCTACTTTTTTAATTGCTTCTACTTTTTCTTCTGGAATGTATTGTTTGATTATTGATTCGTCGTTTCGTGCAGCTTTTGTGAATTCTTTTAGGCTTTCGAAATTTTCTAGAATTTTTTCTTTTACTTGTTTTTCATCTTCACCTAGAATTTGTTTAAATGCTACGTTGATTGCTTGGGCTTGTTTAAATTTTTGCATTACATCTTTCTTTTCTTTGGAGTTGACTCTTCGTAGAGATAGTTGGATGTGGTCGCCTTCGATTTTTAAAATTTTGCAGACGATTTTTTTGTTTGGGACTACGTGTGCCCTCATGTGTTTGATTCGGCCTGGCGCGATTTCTGACGAGACGATTGTTCCTTCGTTTCCGTCTGGTAGTTCTACGAATGTTATTGTATTTGTTACTTTCTTAACTGTGCATAGTACTAGATTTCCTTCTTCCATGTTAAAATGAGGGTTTTAGATTTTATAAAACTTCTTCGACTCGGGATCGGATCTTTGCTTTTCCGCCTGCTGGTATAGCTAGGACTGTGTTGCATTCTAGGCATCTAACTTTTGTTGACGCTTTTCCGAAAATTGTCTGGTCTGCTTTGCATTTCGAGCATTTCACACGGATGAATTTTCCTTTTCTTTCCATGTAATTAGGTGAAGATTTTGGTTTTTAAGTTTGTGGGTTTGGGGAAGTGTAATTATTTTTGGATTTGGGATAAAAAATTGGAATAAGCGTTTTAAGTAGAATTTGGGTTTATGTTGTAATTATTAATAAATCCCTTTATGGGCTTCGCGTTTCGGCTTTTGCTATTTGATCGATTGACAACTATTAGAGACTCTCCAGATATGCGCGAATTGAGATAGAAAGTTTGAGGTGACAGGTTGGGCTTTGTTTTGATTTTAGGTATTCCGTGTGGAATATGTTGATATTAATTTATTGAAAGGTATTATTATGAAGAAGTTAATTGTGTTGATGGTTATTGGTTTTGTTAATGTTGGTTTTGGTGCGGGCGTTACGGTTATTGCGCATGGGTGGAATAGCGGTGTTGATGACTGGGTTTCTGAGATGGCGGATGCAATGATTGCGCGTTCGGGTTTGGATACTACGGTTTATCGTTTTGATGTGACTTATGGAGTTGTTAGTCAGGTTATGGGAGTTACGAATATTGATGTGTCTGGTGTTGATTTGGCTTCGAGTAAAGATTGTGAAGTGATTGTTCTTTGTAATTGGTCAGATGTTGACTGTGGCGATCATCCTGTTACGGATATTGCTGGGGCGATTGTTCGGGAGCTGATGGATTCTAGGAATATTCCTAATTGGGATCATCCGTTGGTCCAGTTACCTATTCATCTTATTGGGCATAGTCGTGGTGCAGCTTTGGTTTCCGAGATTTCGAGAATGCTTGGTGAGGAGGGAGTTTCTGTTGATCAGGTGACTTTTTTAGATGCTCAATCTATTTTGAATGAGGCATCTGTTTGTGTTTATGATAATGTTTTGTTTGCTGATAATTATTTTCAGAAGATAAATGTTCCGAATGGGGAGTTTGTTTTGGGCGCTTATAATCGTGAGTTGACTTCTTTGACTGGCGGTTATGATAATGCTCATTCTGATGTTCATTTGTGGTATCATGGTACTATTGATTTGGATTCTTATATTGTTGTTGATGGTAAGAGTTTGGGTCTTGTGGCAAGATTCCGTTGGTGGGAATCTTTTGAATGTCGTGGTTCTAGGGCTGGTTATTATTATACCAGACTTGGTGATGGTGATCGGATGTTTGGTGATGCGAGGAATGGGTATCCGGTTTCTCATGGTGGCTATGGTTCTAGGGCTGAAGTGAATATTGGTGATTTTGCTTGGCCGAATGTTTGTAGTTTTGATATCACTAAGAATAATCATTTTCTTGTTCATGAAGATTGTTTTCTTTTGATCGGAAAAGAGTTAACTATGTTTTTTGACATTAATGCACCTGATCGTCTTAGTGTCGAGATTTGTCTTGATTCTGATAGAAATCCTTATGATGGTAATGTTTTTCAGGTGAAAATGTTTCCTGTTCTTTATACTGGTGAGTGGATTTGGTTTTGGGATACCTCAGATGTTCCTTCTGGATTTGAGGGATATGTTTATGTTAAGGTTAGTGATGGTTTGCGTTCGAGGTATTTTTACGCGAAGCCGCGGTTTATGTTTAGGGAATATGATTTTGATATTAATGATGACGGTATTGTGAATTTGTTGGATTGTTCGATTTTGTTAAGTCATTGGTTGGATAGGTATTCGGGTTCTGATTTTTGTTCGGGTTCTGATTTTGATTATTCTGGTTCGGTTGATGTTGTGGATTTGTTTGCTTTTTCCGAGCATTGGTTGGAGGAGATTTTGGTTGATCCTGATGGAATGGAATGGAAGTATGTAAGTGATCCTGGCGTTTTGGGGCATGAGGGTTTTGTTGGGCATATGAGTAAGTATGAGACGACGAATGATCAGTATTGTCAGTTTCTTAACGCTGCTCTTCATGATGGTTTGATTGTGGTTTATGGCGGTATTGTTTATGCGTCTGATGATGTTGATTATTTGAGGGATTATTTTATTACTTGTTCTGCGGATCCTTGGAGTCAGATTTATTATGATGGGGATTTTGGTGTTCGTTTTCGTGATGGATATGATATGGGTGATCATCCGGTTGGGTGTGTGAGTTGGTATGGTGCGGAAGCCTTTTGTGATTATTATGGTTATCGTTTGCCTACGGAATGGGAATGGCAAGCTGTTGCGGATTATCGTGGTGATTATGTTTATGGTTGTGGGCCCACTATTGATTCGGGTAAGGCGAATTATAACAAGAGTAATCCGCTTGGACTTTCTGAATATCCTTATACGACGCCTGTTGATTATTATGATTCTTTTGGTTATGAGATGAGTGGTATAGCAGGGAGTATGTGGGAATGGACAGATAGTATTGATTCGGGAATTGATCGTGTTCTTCGAGGAGGTTCTTTGTGGGACTTGGATTTGTTTTGTACTGTTTCGCGTAGGTTTTCTTGTCATCCATTAAATTCGAGTAATCTTTTCGGATTTCGTGTTTGTCGTTAACTTTGGATGTGGGTGTGTTTTAGATAGGGTCGCTTTTAGTGACTCTATCTTTTTTATTTCTTAAAATTATACTTTAACGATTTCGACTTCTAGTTCTTTTTTTAGAGTTTCGACGAATTCAGATTCTTTGTCTTTTTCAACTAGGCAGCCGGCTGCGAATTGGTGGCCTCCCACTTCTGCAATTGTTTCTGGGTTATCTGTTTTGAAAGTTATTACGGTTTTTTCTAGGACTTCTTTTAGATTTCGTCCTTCGTTTCCTACAATTCTTGCTGAGACTTTTATCTTGTCTTCGTTATATGCCATCCCTATTAGGATTGTTCCTTCGTCGTATGTTGGGGAAGATGAAAGCATTGAGCATATTGTTCCGACGATTGCGTCTTTGATCTGGTTTTTTGCGTTTAAGATTACAAAGCCTTTGCCTTTTATTTTGTCCATTTGTTCTGCGACTTTTAACCCTGAAACTAATTCTTGTTTGTATTCTGTGTAGATGTCTAGGGCTTTGATTTTTGCTTTTTCGTTTTGGAGGCAGTAGGCGATTGCGACGTCTGAGTATCCTAGCCTGGAACATGCATTGATTAGGACTGAGATTTCTCTGACGTCTTCTTTGGTGTTGAAGAATTTTAGGATGTAGAGGTTCCCGAGGATGTCGTCTGCTTTTCCGTGTTGTGCTCTTCTTATCATTACTGCTGTTAGCAATTTTGACATTTCTTCTTCGTTTAATTCTAATAGTGTTTTGTTGTAATCGATTCCAGTTTCTCTTAGTATTTCCATTGCGCCTGGTCCTGATCCTGTGACGCCGGGGATGTATGGAGAGGTTGACCATTCGAGCGCTCTTCTTAGCGGTCTTGTTGCAGGGTATAAGACTAAGCCTTTTTTGACTTTGAGATCGGCGCAGTTGTTTACTATTTGTTGGTTTATTTTTGATAGGTTTGATTCGTGTCGGTCGCCGATCATTCCGATGATTGCTAGGGATGAAAGGTCAACGTTATCTGGCGAGATTGTTTTTGCGAATAGGTAGCATAGGCCTGCTCCGGTTGCTTCGTTGTCTTTTGGTTTGTTTGTTAGGTGGGCGTTTATGATTTTTATTTTGTTTGTTAATTTTTCTTTGTGAATTTCGTGGTGGTCTAGGATGAAGATTGGTTCTTGTAAATCTTGAAAGTAGTCTAAGGAACCTGATGCTAAATCTGAAAATACGATTACCTCTTTTGGCTGTCTTGCTAATTCTTCCTTGATTATGTTTTCTTCTAACCCCTTTACGATTCTGACTGTGAATTTTTTGTCTAGTCGTTTTAGGGTTTTGATTAGAATTGCGGCTGATGTGATTCCGTCTGTGTCGTAGTGGCTGATTATTCTTATTGGTTTGTCTTGAGAATATCTTAGGAATTCTTCTACGAATTTATCAATCTCTTTTTGCATAGGGTAAATAAATTAGATTGGCTTAAAAAGATTTGTGTGATTACAGTATCTCCGATAGTTATAAAGGCGGAGGCGGAATCTGAATAATCGATTTAGAATAAAATCCCTCAACATCTTTTAAGAATCTCTTAAATACAACTTTTCGTC
>Ga0233410_10000052_pt1 | contig 37071 bp, 38 predicted proteins | sample Na_anoxic_1_MG_FD_179869 | JGI IMG/M metagenome (GOLD analysis project Ga0233410, IMG submission 179869) | Seawater microbial communities from Saanich Inlet, British Columbia, Canada - Na_anoxic_1_MG | ecosystem: Environmental > Aquatic > Marine > Inlet | place: Canada: British Columbia...
CCAACTAGAAAACCTAATTAAAAAAACTATCTACTCAACCTTCTTCCCACATTCCTGGCAAAACTTTTGCCCAGACTCTAATGGCCAACCACATTCACAACGCCTCTGCTTCTCTTGCTTTTTCTCTTCCAAAGCCTCGTAATCACTTCGCCCAGAAAGCACCTTTCCCATAATCTTACGAATCTTATCTTTTTCCGCGTCATCCTCTTGATACTTTGTCAAATCAAATCCGTCCATATTACTTTTTAGAAATTTTCACTTTTAAGTTTTATCGTTCTATAATCTTATACTTCTTATCAAATCTCTTCTGCTTACTAAAAGAAATAATTCCCTCAACCGCAATCCCCAGCCCCGCCAAAAACCAAAACCAATCCGAATCAATATCAAAACCAAGAACCAATTTTAAAAAAACCGCCACCGCCATCCCAGCACCAAAAACAATAATCAAAAAATAATTCAAATAATCCAATTTCATAACAACAAAAAAATCAGAAGCTTTTATAAATCTTCACCAACATTTTATATCATGTCAGAAAAATGCGAACTTTGCAACGAAGAAATCAAAACAACATTCTTAGACAAGTTAGATGGAACAATAATTAAGACAGGTGAAGGAGAAACATCCAAGAAACATTACGTTTGTTCAGCCTGTCAAAAAGAACACAAGAAAAACTTAAAAGAAAAATTCTCTGAATAATAATATGGCAATCTCACATAAAAAATGTATTCAACTTGCCGCAATATTAACATTGTTATTAATGTTTTTTTCTTCAATTATAGAATTTTCTAACAATCAAATAACAAAAAGGGACAACGATATAATTAAAGCCCAAAATGAATTATTAAATTATCAAGTGGATACTTTTGAGATAAAAAGTGAAATTATTTCTTATTTTGATACGGAATTAGATATTGCAAATTGTAATGTCTATACTGAAGAAGAAGCTAAAAATCTTTTAATAATTATTCCTACGTCTACTTCTGGAGAAACATTAGAGAGTTTACAAGATCCCTATCGGTGCACCTACCGGGATGAAGTCAGAGAATTAATAGAAAATTATAATGAATCATGCGAAACAAAAAAGATCAAAACAAAAAAGTTAGAATTATTGTATACTAATCCTGCAAAGATATTTAATCTGGATGCTAAAAGTATAGGAAACAGATTTCTATTTATACGTAATATCTTTTTCGTCATTACACTATTTGCTTATATTTGGATAATATACATGACTGGTAAAAAATATCACACGTATTGAAAAAAAGCTGAGAAAAGCTGAGAAAAGGATTAAGCAATTAGAAAAAGAATAAAACTAAGCCTATGGCTGGAGTCAAACCGACGACCTCTTCATTACGAGTGAAGCGCTCTATCAACTGAGCTACATAGGCATATGAGAAAATAAGATATACAATTAATAAATCTAACGAGAACAAGCCATAATCTAAAACCTTATAAGTCTAAATTTGATGATAATTTTGTGTGGGGATGCCGGAGTGGCCAAACGGGCTGGACTTAAGATCCAGTGGAATTTTTTCCTACGGGGGTTCGAACCCTCCTCCCCACATATTATATGATTTCTTAGGAATCATATTTGATGAGTATTCCAATACTCGCACTAAACTACGGGGTCGAAAATCTTTGCTCGAAATTTTCATAATTTTATTCTATTGAAAATTTTCAGAGTGAAATTTGAGAAGATAAGATTTACTCGAATTTTCTCTGCGAAGCGATTAAGAAAATTTTAGAGTAAATTGCAAGTAGAACCCTCCTCCCATAAAATTCTTAAAAAATTAATAACAAGTCAGGGAGAAAATCTAGCGGGGACGAGACATAAGCCTTATCTCCTGATTGGACCATTGCGTCCCAACCGATAGCAATAGGGAGTTTAATTATCTTATTGTATCGAGACAATCAGCTGGGCATCACCTGATCTAAATTTTTTCCTTTCTTCAAAGAAATAGAGAATGAGGGCCACTACTCCATAGGTCAATATCCCCCCAATTAAAATAATTATTTTCTCCAATGTTCCAACTTTTAACTTAAAGCATAAAACGAAAATTATTATACTATAAATTGCCCCTAACCAATATAAAATATATTTTATAATATACGCCTGAACTATTTTCCCTGAAACATCATTCATTGCCATTAAATTTCTTGTATTTTCCCTCGCCTTTTCCATCTCCGAAAAATTTCCAGAATCTATTGCCTCTTTATGTCCGTCGAACAAACCTGATGATGCCGAATTTACTCCATACACCATATATGTAAACAATATTATTAAAAGTACTAACCATATCCAGGATAAAATATCATAACCTTTTTTTTCCATAAGATTTCATGGGAGAAATTTTATTTAAATGTTGCTATATCTTGATCGATAGTAGTGCAAGGGCTTTATTTTTTATAAATTTATCATCGGTAGATATTAAAACAGCGTCGATAAAAAGAAAAATATGCATCTCTAGCGGGGACGGAATTAAAAAATTTTTCTGAAAGAAACAAATTTTTCAGGAAACGCAAGCTTCCGTTCCAAGCTTTCAAAAAGCAACGGTTGTTCAAATTCATAGCGGGGACGGGATTTGAACCACGTGACCTGCAGGTTATGGGCCTGCCGAGCTGACCAGACTGCTCCACCCCGCTATAAAAGAACCTATCTCAAAAGCATTATAAAGCTTTCTCTTCTCTATAAACTATGACAAAATTAATCGGAATCGACGATGCAGGCCGAGGCCCAGTCTTAGGTCCAATGATTCTAGCCGGAGTTCTAATTGAAGCAACCCAAGAACAAGAAATCAAAGCATGGGGCGCAAAAGACTCAAAGCTATTAAGTCCAAAAAAACGTGGCGAGATAAAGGAAAAAGTTGAAGCAGAATTCAAACACCATATCGAAGTCGCAGAACCAATAGACATCGACGAATCATCAAACCTAAACTACCTAGAAGCAATCCACACCGCAAAAATAATCAACAAATTAACCGAAGACCTAAACGAAAAAGTAAGAGTAATCGTAGACTGCCCATCAACAAACATCCAATCATGGACAGAAGACGTTCAGCAACTAATCAAAAAACCAGAAATCATCAATCTATCATGCGAACACAAAGCCGACTATAATCACCCGGTAGTCTCAGCAGCCTCAATCCTAGCAAAAGAAAAACGAGAAGATCTAATCTACAAATTAAAACTAGAGCTAAGAAAAGACTTCGGCTCAGGTTACCCCGCCGACCCCAAAACAAAAAAATTCATAGCAGAAAATTTCGACAACGAAAAATACAAGTCAATAATCAGATTCTCATGGAACACAGTAAAGAAATTAATCAAAGCCAAAGAAGCAAAACAACAAACTTTATTCTAAAACTATATAAGCAACCCCAAGCTAATTTAATCATGGCAGAACCAAACAACAAAGACATAAAACCCATGAGCAAAAAAGACATCTTGGGCTCATTCATAATAATTACCGTATTCATCGCAATAGCAATACCTGCAATGATTTACTTCGGAATCAAAGAAGGAGGAATAGGCAGAGATTCATGGACAACAATAATCGGAAGCATTGCAGCAGTAATTAGTATATGGACTTACTATTTCTACCAAAAAAGAATAGACGAGAAAAGCCCCCAAGAAAATAAAAGCGTCATTCAAAAAACATACGAAGTTGAAAGAAAGGTCACTGGCGGATTTGGAAAATTCAAGTCAATCGCAGTTTTAGCTGTAGGAATAATAATGATAATCGGTGGAATCCTAAATTTCTTTAACATAGGATCCTCATTTGAAATACCTCTAAAAATGAAAATAATACTTTCAACCACATTAATCCTAATGGGATTGGGAACAATCGCAGTAGGAATTTACCTATGGAGATATTCAAGCATTGCCCTCAAAGGAAGACTCTGGAAAAAGAAGAGTAAGTTATTCTAGCTTAATAATCCTTAAATACCCCAATCCCCTTCAACAACAATGCTACTAGCCACAAGCTATTAGCCACAAGCTAAAACATGACATACATAAAAAAGATGGTGATGCACGGCTTCAAGTCGTTCGCAAGAAAAACTGAAATTCCCTTAGAGAATGCTATGAACGTAATTGTCGGACCAAACGGCTCAGGAAAATCAAACATCACCGATGCCCTTTGTTTTGTTCTTGGAAGACTTTCAATCAAATCAATCCGAGCCGCAAAAGCAGCAAACCTATTATTCTCAGGAAACAAAACATACAAAGGCGCAGCAGAAGCCTCAGTAGAATTAACATTCGATAACTCTGACAAAACATTCGGACTAGAGACAAACGAAGTCTCAATCAAACGAATCGTAAGAAAAACAGGGCAATCAATTTACAAGATAAACGGCAAAACAAAAACACGACAAGACATCCTAGAATTAATGGCACAAGCAGGAATTGACCCAAACGGATTCAATATCGTACTACAAGGTGAAATTCAATCCTTAGTCAAAGCAACATCAGAAGAACGAAGAAAGATCATCGAAGAAGTCGCAGGAATATCAATTTACGAAACACGAAAACACAAATCTCTAAGAGAATTAGAAAAGACCGAAGAAAAACTAAAGGAAGTCTCAAGCGTCCTAAAAGAAAGAACATCTTACTTAAAAAATCTAGACAAAGAAAGACAAGAAGCAATCTCATACCAAAAACTAGAAACAACCATCAAGCGATGCAAAGCAACATTATTATCCAAAACAAAAGTCATTAAAGAAAAAGAAATCGAAAGAATCAATAAAGAAATTGCAGGATACACCACTCAAATCGAGAAATTAAAGAAACAAATCTTAGAAAAGAATATCAGCGTAGATACCCTTCAAGAAAAAATTCTAGTAGTAAACAAACAGATCCAATCCTCCACAAGCAATGAACAAGAGGTATTACATCGTGAAATTTCAGATCTAAAAGCAGACCTAGCAGGTCTTGATGTTCGAAGAGAAAATTTCGACAACCGAATGATACAAGGAAAAGAAAAAATAGAATCTCAAAAAGAAAAAATAGACAAACTAAATAAAGAAATATCTGAGATACAAACCGCTTCTCCCGAAATCAAAAAACAGCAAGAACAACAAAAAATCCTTCAGGAAAAATTCGACATACTAGAAAAACAAAGAAGAAAATTTTACATATTAAAATCAGAACTATCAACATTGGAAAATCAAAAATCTGAAAAAGAAAAATTCTTAATCGAATCGGCAAAAGAAGCACAGCTAATCGAACAAACTATCACATCACTATTCCACGAAATCAAATACGCAAAATCAACCGAAGAGAATGAAAAACTCAAAGAAGAAACCAAATCAAAAACAGAACACACAATCGATCAAATATCATCTCTAGAAAAAGAAATACTTGAAAGAGAAAAGAGAAACGCAATCCTAGAAATGGACATCAAGCGTGAAGAGAAATTAAAAGACGATGTAACACAATTACAATCTTGTCCAGTCTGTAAACAAGAAGTAGGCGACGACCACAAACACAAAATATCTTCCACAGCAAACGAAAAAATCAACACAGCAAAATCAGAATCAGAAAAGAATTCAAAACTAAAAAGAGAAGAATCCGGAAAGATAAATCACCTAAAAGAAAGATTATCAAACCTTCGAACAAAATTAAACGAGCTAGATATAGACAAAATCAAATTAACAAACGCAGAAGAAAGAAAAAATCAAATCAAACGAATCACAGAAAACCAAGCAGATGCAAAAAAAGATCTAACATTAGTTAACGAAAAATTCCACTCGACAAAAGCCGAATACGAAAAACTAAAAGACATCGAAGAAAAATACGACGAAACAAGAGTAACCCTCCAAGAACTTTCCTTCGCAGATATGGATGTAGACACAGAAGTACAAATCAAAAGAAGAGAAGTAAATAGATTATCAAATGAAGTAAAAGCAACAGCAAGGGATATCGAAGAATCCGAAATAGAACTGAGAAAGATCGAAGTGCAAATTACAGAAAAAGATAAACACGCAATAAAGAAAGAAATCGAAGAACAAAAATTATACGAGAAGGCTCAAAAATTCTTCGACCAAAGAAACGAATTGCAAGACCAACAAAAAGTTCTCGAAACAGATATGATCGGAATGCAACACACAGCAAAAAACCTCGAAGACAAAATCAACCACAACAAAATACAGAATGCACAATTAAACGCACAAATAGATTCTCTAAAAACAGAGATAAGAGAATTCGGGACTTGTGAATTACTAAACTTACCAACAGATCAAATCAAAGAACGATTACAAAAATCACAATTCCGAATGTCAAGATTGGGCAACGTAAACCTTCGAGCATTAGAAGTTTTCGACAAAGTAGGCGAGCAAGTAAAATCAATCGAAGAAAAGGTCGTAGTAATAAGAACCGAAAAAGAACAAATCGAAAAGATTATAGGAGAAATCGACAAGAAGAAGAAGAAATCTTTCTTGTCCACTCTTCAAGCAGTAAACGAATACTTCACAAGAAACTTCTCACAACTGTCACGTAAAGGCGAAGTAATGCTAGAACTAGAAAACAAAAAAGACCCATTCGAAGGCGGACTAAACATCTTAGTAAGAGTCTCACGAGGAAGATACTTCGACATCACATCCCTATCAGGCGGAGAAAAAACAATGGTAGCCCTTTCCCTAATCTTCGCAATCCAAGAATTCAGACCTTACTGCTTCTACGTATTTGACGAAATAGATGCAGCCCTAGACAAACACAACTCAGAACTCCTAGCAGCGCTAATCAAAAAATACATGACAACCGGACAGTACATCGTAATCACCCACAACGACACACTAATCTCCGAAGCAACAAATCTCTACGGCGTAAGCATGCAGGAAAATATGTCTAAAATTATTAGCCTGAAAGTATAGTTCGATTAAGCGTAATCAGAAGTAGAATCATCCAAAGAATCATCATATACAAGCCCGGGAAGTCGATTAATAAGTTTATTATGAATTTCTCCTTCAATATCTTGAATTCCTGCCATAATCATAAAATCTTTAAGTTCTTTCTGAGTAGTTCGATATTCAATTGGAAGATTTTCTTCTATTAAAAAAAGAGTTAAAACTTTACTTGCTTCTTCAGAAGTATAAATGATTTTACAATCAGGAGATGTTTGATCTAACCACCACCTATTAACTTCGGAAAGTCTTGGATCTAATTCAAGAGTATCGGCAGTACATCCCCTTGCTTTAACCAAATCCCTTATCTTAACATAGTCTTCTATTAAGAAATTATTTAATTCCAAAATTATTTCATTGTATTTTTTATTAGATTTAAGATATTCATAATAGTGATGATCTTCTGAAACATAATTTAAAAGTTCAATTGGAGCCACTGAAACACTCAAGTCTGTTTGATATTTAAAAATCGGAAGAGAATTTTTATCTATATCCTCAATACATTTCATATAATCTTCGGCTTCATCACATTTATCTATGTCTTCATTAATTTTTGAGGTAATAATTTGCGTGACACTATCAGTAAGAACTTCTCTCCTTTCATCCATTTCCTTAAAACTTGAATCTAACTCAGTTAATTCTTCATATGCATTAAACATCCCAACAGATCCAAAAACATTATACCCATTAATTTCTTGAACAGAATGTAATGCCTTATGTATTAAAAGATTTTGCATCTTAGATTTTGAAAAATCCAAAAAAGGATTAATCCTAATCTTGCGCAAGGGATCCGTCTTAATAACTCTTGCATAGGTATTTTCACTTATAGTTCCAAAAGTATTAAACCACCCATCACAATCATAAACAACACTCACGCAAAAATCTCCATCAGTATTCAAACTCGGCCAATCGCTATTATTCAACTTTCTATACACCGCCTTCTTCTCGAATATCTCACTAATCTGCTCCCTATCCAAATTCTCACACTTCTCATCATACAACTCAGTCATAGCCTCCCAATAACAAAACTTCTCCGGAATCTCCAAATACCTCTTTCGCCCATCCAAAGTCTCCTTACATTCCTCCATAGTCAAAACCTTTTTCTTTTCCTCCTTAACCCCTAATCCTTCACCAAGAACCTTCAAAGCAGCCAAAAACTTCTCATCACTTTTCTCATCAATAGCAACCTTCAACAAAGAAACAATCTCATCCTTCAAAGAAGTCTTAACCTTCCCATCATTCTTCGAAGTAACATAAACAAGATTCTCCTTCTTAAAATACCCAATCAAAACATTCTTCTTAGGTTCCCCAATATCCCGAAGCCTCATCTTAGTAGCAGTATCCTTAGCCCAAGTATCATAATCACCAATCAATTCATTCTCTAACATAATTATAACAACAGCTCCAATCTCTTCCGAAATCTTATTAATATAACTTTGAACCGCTTCGTCATTCCCAATCAAACCCGTATTATCATAAATCTTTCCATCAATCTTATCCGCCGCAAAAGCAAAACTAATCAAAAACAACCCCACCACAAAAAAGATAAAAAACTTTCTCATTAATATCCTACACTAAGTCCAGCGACCTCCTCAGTTCCACAATTAATATTAGAACATTTTTCAGTACCATATGGTCCATCTGCCAAAACCCTACTTTAAATAAATTTAGCTACACCATCATCCCCCATGGGCACTTACCAAACAGGAGGTTTAGCGCTGTAGCGGCTTTGCGGATGAAGCGAACGCGCCGCAAAGTAAACCTCCGTAATAACAACCCATACAAAGAACATAACACTATCCATACAAGAAAACATGTCTAAAATTATTTCTTTAAAAGTATAATCACATCTGCGACGACGGAGAAGTCACCAAAACGACCGACGAAGGGGTTCCGCAGAACCACGACTAAATATGAGAACCTCAGTTCTCCAAATCGGTCGTTGCCCCCAATAATATATGAGAACGTAGTTCTCCAAATGGCTTCTCCAAATAACCCATAAGCAAAGCGACCTAATATCTACAACCCAACACCATGCGAAGCACCAATCTTCCGCAAGAAATCCTTAATATCCTTAATAACCTTCTGCTGACTATTCTTATCACTCATCCTAACAAACTTAATCACCAAATCCTTAAGTTCATCAATACCCAAAAATTTAATCCCATGAGCATCAACCAAAAAATAAAACCTAAAAGACTTATACTTCAACTCTTTAATCGCAACACCATCAACAACCCCAAGCAACTTCCCCTTCCTCGGAGAATCCTTAACCGACCTTAACAGCCTAAATATCTTCCTAGAATCTCCCCCAAATTTCCTATCTATCTCACATTCCAAATCATAAGGAATAATTACCTTGACCACTTTTCATCAGCCCTCTTTATTGCATCCTCAATTGGAACACATCCCTCATCACTCATCAAAAAATCATGCAACCTTTGCTTCCTCGCACTCTTCAACAACCGAACAATAACATCAGAGTAATTCTCACCCATCATACCAAATTCCCGAATACCTTCCTTAACACTCTTCGGCAAAGCAATAGTAGTCATTTCCATATAATAATTATAAACATTATAGTTTATATAATTTTCGAACTAGTCTCTCGACACCCCAATAAAAAATTCAAAGGGCCAAAACGGCCCCGATTATAAAAATAAAAATAAAAAAATTATTTATCTAATTAATAATAACTTGTTTCAACTTCTTCGATTGGTCTTTCTTTCTTTGTAAGAAGAACTACCAAAACAACAAGAAGAACAACAAAGATAATAGCAAGGATAACTGTCAAAGCAACAACAGAAGCAGAAGCTGTATCGTCTTCGCCTTCAAGAACATCCACGTCAGCCTCAGGGTCAACGCCATCAATAGCGATTAACTTACCTGTGATTGTCTTAGAGTCGTCATTGTAAACAGAAACTTCCATTTCGTAGACACCGCTTTCGGAGTCCGCAGGAATTTCCAAGTATACCGTCTTTTGCATTGCATCTTCTTCATGATTGTCATTACTGTAATTCTCAGTTGAGTCTAAATCCCCAATGTATCCTCGAGTAGTAATACTCAAAGCAGGAATAGAAACGATAACAAAGTTGTCCTCAGCAAATCCATATCCGTTATTTTCTACAACAACAGAAACAGGAAATACGTCACCAGCAGAAACCTTAGAACTATAATCAACAGCTAAAACGTCAAGTTCGCAAGATTCTCTCTGTAACTTAACATCATATGCTACTTCGTCTTTTCCATTTCTAGAAGAGACCTTCACATAAAGAACTGTATCTTCGATCTTCTCATCAACATCGTTTGGAATCTGCAAATTAAAAATCTTAGATCGATATTCTACACCAGAATCAGCAAAACCAAAATCTTGAGAAACTGTTTCTGTCTCATCATATCCATCAAATTCGATTTCGATTTCCACATCATCTTGATCTTCAGCAGAGTCAAGAACTTTAAACCAAACCCTAACAGGAACAACGTCACCAGCCATAAAGCCAGTATTATCATTATTCACAGAAAGGAAGGCATCGTCCATTTCAACATCAGTAATATTGAAAACATCAGCAGAAGCAGAAGTAAATCCTACAATCATTAAAGCAAGAACTGCAACAAAAGGAACCAAAAGTATATTTCTTTTCATATTTTTCATTTTAAATTTAGTTAAAATTTTAACACCTGAAAACTATTTAAAGCTTGTTGTTGTTGTAATTCCAGAGAGACGAAAAACCTTAAAAAGTATACCTGAGTATACATTTTGTTGTAAAAAACAGTAATAAAAATATGGCAAGAAAAAAACAACCAAACGAGAAAGTCACAACGATAAAACTCCTAGAAGAGACAAAACTTCGTATCGAAAAACTTAGAGAACACAAGAGAGAATCATATGACGACATTTTACGAAAAATTCTATATGTTCTAAATACTGCAAGAGATTCTCCTGAAAAAGCAAAACGAATTCTAGAAAGAATTGAAGATCTGCGAGCAAGGATGATTGAAGAAGAGAGACAGCAAAAAGAAGATTTAGAAAAAGAAAAAGAAGAGATGTCAGAATAAACAAAATGACAATCGAACAAATTGACAGACAAAACCCAGACTTTCTAAAACATATATACAAAATAAGAAAACAAGTATTTGAAAATGAATTTGGATTCCCAAAAAAAGATAGAATGACTCAAAATGAATGGGACGCATTATCTAATCATTATCTTTTAATTAATAACGGCAAACCAGTAGGTGCTGTAGCCGTAGTTAACTGGACAGGACTATGTGACATATTAAAAGAAAATGGGATAGATCCAAAATTATCTGTCGCCAAAATAACAAAATTGGCAATTCTCCCAGAAGCAAGAAGCCTAAGTAACCTCAAAGAACTCATTTATTCTACACAACAAGAAATCATAACATCTCATTACGATTTCGTCACCGCAAATGTCGCAAGACCAAGCAACAAACCAAAAGACAGGAGAATGGACCACATAAAACAAACTTACCAAAAAACTTTCGGACTACAAGAAATCCAAGAAAGCGACGGCTCATGGACACTTGGTAAACAACTTTAATCAAAATCTTAAACATCCATAAGAAATCGCGGGCGTCCGCAGATGCTCCGATTTCTTATGGAAAGCCAAATAAAACAAAAACCACTCACAAACTCCTAGAAATCAAAATTACCTCAAAGCTTTCAACACATCCTCACTAACTTTCTCAATGCTCTGCTCACCATCAGTCTTCACAGACTCATATCTCAAAGGTATTAAAAATAACAATTCATTCAAAATTCTATGGAGACAACAAAGCAAATTTCTAAAGAAAAGGCTTTATCTATTTACCTCAAAGAAAATGGAAACATAAAGGGTCCTGACTACAAACATTACAAAAGAATTCTAAAGAAATACAACAAAGCTTACCTTGTAGAATTAAACATAAAAGAACTAGAAAACATAACCATGTCTAATCATTTCTTATGTAATTGCAAAAATTTCTTCAACATCAAAGGTATAATATGGGAAAACTTCGGAGGATTAAAACTCAAAGATTTAGTTTCAAAAATTCTCTCAAACAAACAGTATCCTAAAAAATATCCTATCTGCTGGAATAAAATAGAAATTCAAAAAAAGCTACTTCTTAAAAACACCAAAAATACAATCTCATTAGTTCAAGGAAAACCTTCATCGTTCAATCTATCTTATATCGGCTTAAAAAACATAAAAGAAAATTTATATTTAATTGACGGATTTCACAGATTAATTGCCCTAGTCATAACACAAAAAATTCCAAACAATCTAAGATTTATTCTAGTTAAATAATCACTCTAAAGCTTTCAACAAATCCTCAGAAACCTTCTCAATACTTTGCTCACCATCAATCCTAACAGAATCATACTTCTCCAAAATCGGCTCAGTATCATTATGGTATACTGCCAACCTCTTCCTCAAAGCCTCTTCATTATCATCCGCCCTCTGTGTCAACTCGCCCCCACACTTATCACACTTACCATCCACAGCAGACTTCGGCGAAGTATTAACATTCCAAATAGCACCACACCCACCACAATTCCTCCGACCACCAATCCGACGAACAGACTCATCATCACTAATCGCAATCTCAATAACCTTATCAACATCCATAATCTTATCTAACTCCTCGGCCTGCACAACATTCCGCGGAAACCCATCAAGAATAAATCCCTTCTCACAATCTGGCTGCTCAACTCTCTCCTTCAAAATCCTAACAATTAATTCATCAGGAACCAATCGACCCTCATCAGTATAAGACTTAATCTCCTTCCCAATCTCTGTAACCTGTCCTCTGTCCTCTGTCATCTCGCGAAGCGCGTCCCCAGTAGAAATATGACAAAGTCCCATCTTCTCAGCAACAACCTTAGCCTGCGTCCCCTTCCCACATCCTTGAGGTCCAACAAAAATTAATTTCATAACATCAAAAAATCTTTTAGGTATTTAAATTTAATTGGTTAACTATAATTAAAAGACTCCACAAATTCATCAAGAAACTGATTATATGAAAATCCATATATCTTTTTAAAATTCTTCTCATAAACTAACTTGTTCATATTCTTACTATATGATTTCATCAACCTAAGCAATTTCACTTTACCAAACTTATCAACAATATACTTCACCGCATAATACTGAGGTATATACATCTCGTCTGACAACCTCTTCATAATTAATCTATAAAATAAATAAAACCTTGTCTTGTCTTTTGTAAAATCCGCTTTTCTCTTATAAGTTTTCCCAGGAATCTGCCCAGCAACATACATTGCCAAACCTTCAGTAAACCAATAAGGTCCTTTGTATAAATTTGACTGGTTTGCAAAAATATGATTTATCTCATGTGCAAGCAACATCTCAAACTCAGGAGTTCCTCCATGTCTCTTATAACATTCAGAATACAGCTCAGGACTTCTTATTGCAACCAGCCCTTCTTTTTTACCAACCACCTTTTTGCCAACCCCCTTTACCCAAACCTTGTAAAACTTCCCAGCCAACTTCTTAAATTCTTCTTCAGTATTTGCAATTCTAATTTGGAAAACTCCGCAATCCTTCTGGAAAAATCTTTTATTCTTATTATACGCATTAGAACATTTCTTAATCACATCCTTAGTAATCTCGCCATCTTCATCAAGTATCTTAAAATGTTTCGCCTTATATTTATACATACACAAAGAAAACTAAAACAGATTATAATACTTTCCCAAAACCCTAAAGCAATTTTGATTTATAGCAGATTGAGACTAGGCGCAAGGTTGTGAAGTGTGCAAGTGCACATGAGCGTTCTTGCAACGACGTATCAATCGCTAGAAATTAATTCTTCAAAGCCGCATGAGCAGCGGCAAGCCGCGCGATTGGCACCCGGTACGGGCTACAGCTCACATAAGAAAGTCCAGTCTTATGACAAAACTCAACAGATGTAGGTTCTCCTCCGTGCTCTCCACAAATCCCCAACTTAATATCAGCACGAACACTCCGCCCCTTCTTAACAGCAATTTCTACAAGCTTACCAATTCCTTCCTGGTCAAGTGCCTGAAACGGATCTCTCTGATAAATACCAGCTTTAATATAATCGCCTAAGAACGAACCAGAATCATCTCTAGAAAATCCACAACCCATCTGTGTCAAATCATTAGTGCCAAAAGAAAAGAACTCTGCTTCTCGGGCAATAGCATCAGCAGTCAAAGCAGCTCTAGGAACTTCAATCATTGTTCCAACCTTATATTCAAACTCAACACCCTGTTCTTTCTTAACGGCAACAGCAACACCATCAACAATTTCCTTCTGATTCTCAAACTCCAAAACATTTCCAACCAAAGGAATCATAACTTCAGGAACAATACTCTTACCTTCCTTAACAACCTCACACGCAGCCTCAAACACAGCCCTAGACTGCATAGCAGCGATCTCAGGATAAGTAATAGCTAATCGACACCCTCTGTGACCAAGCATTGGATTAAACTCGTGAAGAGCCTCAATCTTATGATTAATAGCGTCCACCGTTAAACCCATCTCACCAGCAAGCTCTTCAATATCCCTTGCTTCCTTAGGTAAGAACTCATGTAAAGGTGGGTCCAAGAATCGAATCGTAACTGGCTTACCATCCATAACATCAAACAAAGCCTTAAAGTCCCCTCGCTGCATTGGCAAAATCTTAGCAAGAGCAGTTTCCCTACCTTCCTTAGTATCCGACAAAATCATCTCACGAACAGCCTTAATCCTAGACTCCTCAAAGAACATATGCTCAGTCCTACAAAGTCCAATCCCTTCAGCTCCAAACTTCAAAGCTTGCTTAGCATCAACAGGAGTATCAGCATTAGTCCTAACCTTCATAGTCCGAACTTCATCAGCCCACTCCATCAATTTAGCAAAATCCCCAGACAATTCAGGCTCAACCAACTTAACAGCGCCAACAAAAACTTCACCTGTAGATCCATCCAATGTAATAACATCTCCTTCCTTAATAGTCTGTCCAGCAACCTCAACAACTCCTTCTCTCTCACTAATATTCAAATCACTACATCCAGCGACACAACACTTACCCATACCTCGAGCAACAACAGCAGCGTGAGAAGTCATCCCTCCACGAGCAGTCAAAATTCCCTCAGCAGCATGCATACCCTCGATATCTTCAGGCGAAGTCTCAACCCTAACCAAAATAACCTTATCCCCTTCCTGAGCCCTGTCCCTGGCAACATCAGCACTAAAAACAACTTCACCAACACCAGCACCAGGAGAAGCAGGCAAACCAGTAGCAACAGCATCCTTAGTAGCCTTATCAGCAACATCCAATTGCTTATGCAATAATTGATCCAAACATTCAGCCTCAACTTTCAACAAAGCCTGACCCTTATCCAAGAACCCGTCCTCAACCAAATCAACCGCAATTTTAACAGCCGCAGCAGCAGTCCTCTTCCCATTCCTCGTCTGCAAAATAAACAACTTCCCATCCTCAATTGTAAACTCAACATCCTGCATATCCTTGTAATGATCCTCAAGCTTAGCCCTAATATCAACCAACTCATTATACAAAGACTCATTCTGCTCCCTCAAAGTCTCAATAGTCAAAGGCGTCCTAATCCCAGCAACAACATCCTCTCCCTGCGCATTCATCAAATACTCACCGTAAAACTTATTCTCTCCAGTGGATGGATTACGAGTAAAGCAAACCCCAGTTCCAGAAGTCTCTCCCTTGTTCCCGAAAACCATAGCCTGAACATTTACAGCAGTCCCAATAAGCCCATGAATATTATTCATCCTCCGATAGATAATCGCCCTATCATTATTCCAAGATCCAAAGACAGCATCAACCGCCATATCAAGCTGCTCACGAGCATCGTTAGGAAACATCCTACCCGCCGATTCCTGAACAACAACCTTGTAACCCTCGATAACTTCCTTCAAATCCTCAACACTCAAATCAGTATCCAAAGCCGCACCCTTCTCTTCTTTAATCCTAGACAAAACTTTCTCAAAAGAATGGTGCGCAACATTCATAACAACATCACCAAACATCTGAATAAATCTTCTATAAGAATCATAAACAAATCGATCATTACCCGTTTGAGAAATCATTCCCTTAACGCTCTCGTCATTCAATCCCAAATTCAAAACAGTATCCATCATCCCAGGCAAACTCACAGCAGCTCCACTTCGAACAGAAACCAACAAAGGATTGGCAACATCACCAAGTCTCTTCCCGCTCTCTTCCTCAAGCTCCCTCAATTTCTCAGTAACCTGATCCTTAATTTCCTGCGGCAACATCTTACCATTTTTATAATAAGAATCACAAGCATCTGTAGAAATCGTAAACCCCTGCGGAATCGGCAAACCAATAGTCGTCATCTCAGCAAGGTTCGCTCCCTTGCCACCAAGAACATTCTTCATCTCCTTATTTCCTTCCTTAAACGAATAAACAAATTTTTCAACCATTTTCAATTTACTCTTACTACCAAAAAAAGTATTTATAAAGTTATCTACAAATTTTCATAAATCTTTTTACCGACGATGGAATCCCCAACACCGTCGGGACTTTCACACACGATTACAACATCCTTATCAAGTTTTTTCAAAAATCCCAAAACCTTTTTCCATTCTTCCGGAGCCGTAATCACATGCTTTTTCTCACCCTTCTCGCCATACTCAATCCCAGAAAAATGGCAGTGCCAATTCTTATACTTAAAGGCATTCTTAATATCATCAAACTCATACCTACCATACCTCGCCAAAACATGAGCAATGTCAATGCAAGCACCACAACCTGTCTCATTAACCAGCCAAGCAATTTCATCAATCGAACCAAAAACATTTATCTTCCCCATAACCTCCGGACAAAGTTCAACATCCCACTTATTTTTCTTAACCTCAGTCATCATCTCAAGTATACCACCCTTAATAACTTCTCTAGCATCTTCCGATTTCATATCACTATAAAACCCAGGATGAAACACTATTCGCTTCGCTCCAAGATAATGTCCAATCTCACAACACTTCAAAATCCTTTTCTTACTCGCTTCAGTTTTTTCAGGATCCTTTGAATTCAAATTAATATAATACTGAGAATGAATCGACAAAAAAATCCCAAGCTCCTTAGCCTTCTTGCCAATTCTTATAGCATCATCTTTCTTAATATAAATTTGACGAACGAACAAAACCTCACAAGCCTTCAATCCCAAATCATGCAACTCTTCCAATTTAGAAATAGCGCCAGCAACAGGCCCCAATCCCGACGGACCAAATCTTATTCTACTCATTGAAACCCTTCAGACAGATCAATCATTTCTAAATTCAGCTTTCCCAAATTCTGAACAAGATACGTATGCAACTTCTTAATAACCAAATCCTGTAGCCCCTCCTTCAACAAACCAGTACATTTCCCAATATCACTCTCAGGAATCATCACAACACCCTCAGGCAAATAACAAGTCATCTTATTACTTTCCAACTTTATCGAATCCTGATTATTCAACTCGCCTCTCAACAATTCCGCAACAACTTTACACCCATCACCACTCGTTCCCTTAATGGTATAATCAAAAATCATCGCCCCACTTCCCCCAACAAACTTCGCCTTACTACAACTCTCTAAATTCCTATTAAAACAATCCCAATTATCACAAGTAGAATAACTAAAAAACGCCGCCCAAACTCCCCAAACCAAAACCGCCAAAACAATAAACGCGACAAACCACTTCCAATTCAAATACCATTTCCTTTTCTTAACACCACTCGAAGAAAAAACACGAGGAACAACTTTAGGAACCATACTAGGAACAGCCGCAGCAACATCTGATTTTTTCGCAGCACTAACCGGAGCAACACGAGGAACAGCCACAGCAACACCCAACTTATCAACATCACCTACCATTAAAACAAAACACCAAGGCGGTATATAAATATTATTAAAAAACGCTACTAACAATCGAGAGGGGATACTTTTCTCCTGCAAGGTATCTTTCAACCGGTCTCAAATTAGCCTTCCCAGAACGAATATCTCCACTCTTATATAACGTCCGAATATCCCCAACAGACAAAACGCTTAAATCCAAAATTTCCTCTGGTCTCGAAATTTTCAATTCTCCCCCGACAGCCTTTCCTAGATAAACCCTATTACTCACAGCACTACCACGATCACTCTCAAAATCCCAAATTCCCAAAAAATCAGTAACAACAATATCAAGTCCTGTTTCCTCCCAAACTTCTCTAATAATTCCATCATGATCATTCTCGAACAAATTCAATTTACCAGCAGGCAACCCCCATTTATCATCTTTCGCAGTCTTAACATAAACAAATCCTTCCTTTCCGGAACAAGAATACTGCAAAACAACCGAAGCCGTAGTTTTAATATAATCTTTACTCATAAGCCCAAAAAAGAACTATACTATAAAAAAACTATTATAATAAAAAGTATATAATAAAAAAATAAAAAAGCCTCTAATCGAGGTAAATTAACAATTTTGATTTTAGTCAAGAAATTTTTAGGCGGAGTCGGACGTGGCGTACAAAGATACGCGAGTTCGGCTCCAACGATAAAATTTACGAATAAAATCTAAATTATTTAAAGAGATACTAGTTGAATGTTAGTCTCTGGAATTTTACCGAATGTGTGGGCTGCAACAGCCTTTGAACTCAATTTCTCAGCAGCGGAAATTACATTTCCAGAAGCTGCAGAAACTAAAAGTACAAATGCATCATCTGCCTTAACAGAACCAAGTCTCATTGCTGAAACGTTCTTAACGATCTCTAAATTATCATTAACAACCAAAACGTTCTTTCCCTTAATTTCAGAAGCAAGCTCCCTCAACTTAGAAATATCATCGTCTGTCAATTCTCGTCTAGCAATATCCGCTACAGGCTCTTCCTTCTTAGCAACTAGAGAAGGAGCCCTTCCTCGTGAAGTTCCCCCAATCTGCCGAAGGAAAACAGCTGCCGGAACTTTCTTTCGAAGTGCTTGTAGTAATTCCTTACCAGCTAACTCTTCAACTTCCTTTCCGTCAGGTGCCTGTGCAATATAAACAACTTTCGCATTATCACAAACATTTTGTGCAATCAAGTTTCCGCCTCTGTCTCCATCAACGAACAAAGTAATTTCCTTTGTCTCACTTAAAGTAGCGATAGTCTTTGGGAATCGTGTTCCCTGCATACCAATAACATTCTTAATCCCATGCTTTAACATGTTTACAACATCAGCTCGACCTTCACAAACAATAAGCTCTTTCTCATTGTCAATATTTGGACCAGCAGCTAAACCTTCCGCACCATACTCAACGGCCTTAGAAACTCTAGTTGATTCCCGAAGTTCAGTTTCCATTTCAGTAGAATCCATTCCTTCATTGGAAATCCCAGCAAGAAGAGCCTTAGCTCTCTCCATAATATAGTCACGCTTAGATCCTCTAACGTCAGAGATATCTCTAACAGTAATCTTCGCATCTGTTGGACCAATCTTATCGATAGTCTCCAAAGACGCAGCTATAATTGTTGTCTCAGTCTTATCAAGTGCAGACGGAATATTAATCTCTCCAGTTGTCTTCCCACCTTCAGTAGTTAAGTCAACCTCGATACGACCAATTTTACCTTCCTTCTGAAGTTCTCTCAATTCCATATCAGAACCAAGTAAACCTTCAGTCTGCCCAAACAAAGCTCCAATCACGTCAGGTTTCTGAAACGGACCATCCGCTGTGAAATCTGCAACGATCGAATACTTAATTGATGTTGGACTAATTTTTGCCATATTTTATTTTCTCCATTTAGTTAATTAGAAATAACCTTCTTCATGCTCTTCTGAGCTCTCGTGAATGTGAATATGATAATCGTAATAATGATACCCTTGGGCTATCTCTAACAAAAAATAAACACAATTTTCCTTTTTAAACGTTACCTTTATCAAAACAAGGATAATTCTCCACACCTTCTCAACATCTTTTCTTTATATTCTTTTATCTTCTCGAGAATACCAAGAAATTCACACAAATATTTATAAAGAAAATACTCCAGTAAAAATTAAATAAAAGGTGACACATGGAATCCAAAAAAGAAGACAGCCCCGAAGACGAAGAAGAATTCGACGACGAGGAAGAACTTGAGGATGAAGAGTAGTCCATAAAAACAAAAATGCCAGAAGACGAAGATATAAATGGACCATATAGAGACATTACCACAGATATCGACCTCACAGAAGAGCTCGATTAAATCTAAACTTTTTCTTATTTTATTTTTTTAGACAAACATTAATCCCTAGAAAGAACCATGAAAAATTAAATACCTTCAAGAAGCTTCGCTTCACGAAACATCCCAAGCGCTTTATACGTACTCAGCAACTTATTCTTGATCTCATTCTTTTCAACATCCTCAAGCCTCATCTTAATCAACTTCTCATAAAACTTAACAGCTGACGCCTTCTTACCCTTGCTCTCTAGTTCCTTCGCTGAAACCAAATAAATATTCTTCCGAGCCAAACGAACCCTCATCTTCTGCTCATCGTTCGAATCCCTCGACGCCCGCAAAAACATATCATCAGCGTCATCAATTTTACCAATTCTAGAAAACAGTTCAGCCGCAGTCACATAGCTATCAATCTTATCCTTAAACATAACCTCAACCCCAGCCTTATTCGCCATAGCCCTAGCAGCCCTCTCAAACATCTTCCGACCCTCATACAGCTTCGACAACTCACCCCAAATAAACCGCTTAATCTCATAGCTAAAACTCGTCGCCTTCAAAGCACTCTCCAAATAAGTAATCTTATTCAAATCAGTATTAATCCCAGACAACTTCTCCTCAATCTCCTCAATCGTCCTCTCACGCACCTGTATTACCATAACATAAAATCATCTCAAAGCTTTATAACTATTATTATACTCCCGTCCAATCAAATAAAAAATACTAAACCCCGAAGATTTCTCCTCGAGGAAGATATTATAAAAAATAAAAAAGGGTTTATTTAACCCAATAAAGGAGTTGAAAAAAATTTAATTTATAGCAGTTAATTTCGCAGTGTAAAATTTTCCGTGGTGTGCAAGCGCACATGAGGAAAATTTTACCAAGAAATTAACGCTAGAAATTACAATTTCTTTTCAACGAGACTCTTACAAACACCTGCAGCAACTGTAACACCAGCGTCTCGGATAGCGAATCTCGCCATGTTTGGATTCTTATCAGCAGATTCCAAAACTAGATTTCCGATCGGTTTGATCTTAACAATAGCAACGTCCCCATTCTTCAAAAAGTCTGGGTTCTCTTCAGCGACCTGTCCTGATGCAGGGTCCAACTTAGACACTAGTTCAACGAATTGACATGGAACTTGTGCTGTGTGAACGTGGAAAACCGGAGTGTAACCTTTAGCAATAACAGTTGGATGATTGATAACCGCGATTTGCGCCTCAAACTCTTCAACCATTGGAGCTGGGTTAGCAGCATCACAGATAACGTCTCCTCGAGCCATGTCTTTCTTACCAACACCTCGGATGTTGATACCAACATTGTCTCCAGCTTCGCCTTCTTGTAATTGCTCGTGGTGAGCTTCGATAGATCGAACTTCACCCTCGATTCCGCTTCCAGATCTACCTGGGATTACGATAACCTTTTGACCGATTTTCATAATTCCAGTTTCAATCTTTCCTACAGGAACAGTACCAATACCCGTGATATCATAAACATCTTGGATTGGCATACGCATAGGTAATCCTGTTGGTTTCTCAGGAGCTGGGAACTTGTCAATCTGTTCTAGAACAGTTGGACCTTTGTACCAAGCCATCTTGTCAGATTTGTTTGCAATGTTGTCGCCCATAAGAGCTGAACCTGCAATAAACGGAGTAGTATCAGGAGCATAACCAGCTTGTTTGATAACGCCTTTAACGTCTTCAACTGCTTTGTTAAACTTCTCCTCATTGTAATCAACAACGTCCATCTTGTTAATAAGAACTGCTAAGTGTTTTACACCCATAGTTCGAAGTAACCAAACGTGCTCTTTAGTCTGAGGCTGTACACCGTCTTCACATCCAACAACCAAGAAAGCTGCATCCGCTTGAGAAGCACCAGTGATCATGTTCTTAACAAAATCCTTATGCCCCGGAGCGTCAATAATTGTAACTTCAAAATTCTTAGTCATAAGCTTCTTATAAGAAAGATTAATAGTAACCCCTCTCTCTCGCTCTTCCTTCAAATTATCCATTACATATGCAAACTCAAACCCTACTTTACCATGCTTTTCTGCTTCTTCTTTGAACTTCTTCATTTCCTGCTCAGACACTGCTCCACCATCGAAGAAAGTTCTACCTACAGCGGTAGACTTACCCTGGTCAACATGTCCAACGAAAACAACGTTCATAATAGGTTTTTCTTTAGCCATTTTTTCTATATTTTTTAATTTAGTTAGTTTAATTCTACCTTCGACAGATTTCTCTATTCGGAAGTATAGAATATCGTATTAAAATCGGTTTTTAAGGATTGTGGTTTGAAGATTAACGGCGTTCGAAGTTAAGCGTAATCAGAAGTAGAATCATCTAAAGAATCATCATATACAAGACCCGGAAGCCGATTAACCAAAGCATCATAAACTTCTTGTTCATACTGAGTATCCTCATAAACAAAGATTAATTGGTCAAATTCATTTTGAGTGGCTTCATATTCTTCAGCAATATTTTCTTCCGATAAAAATTTATCCAAAACTTCTTTTGCTTTTTCTTTTGTTAAAATTATTTCACAGCTTGGTGAGGTCTTATCTAACCACCATCTGTGAATTTCTGACAATCTAGGATCAACTTCTATTCTTTCTCCAACATAACCTTTATAATAATCTTCATTTTCCTTAACTCTAAACTCTCGTTTTAATTTATCAATTTCATCAAAAGCGAAAACAACTCCCTCGTTCGTTTTATCAGATCTGCTTAAGTAATCCTTAAGAATATTTATTTTAAGATTAAACTCCTCTGGATATTGAAGAGGCGCTAACGCAGGAAAACTAGCAACGTTATCTATGCGAAAATATTCTTTTGATTCATCTTCCATTTTAGAAGTAATTTGTAATCTTTCAGCCTTATCCCTTGTAGCCTTCCTTAATTCAATCAATTTACTTCTAATATCTCTGCTGGTAAGCTCCAAGGCATCAATTATTAATCTCAGATAATCTTCCATATTTTCTCCTAATTCAGAAAACCTTGCAAGATAAAGGGACTCTTCACTTCCTTGAGAAGAACCAAGGGAAACGCCTGAATCATAATCCTCCCCTTCAGCTAAATGAGTTTCATCATTAATTTTCTCTTGAACGGAATGCAAACCTTCATGATAAACAAATCCCAATATTTTTTTCTTTGTATTTGGGACAAAAGGATTAATTTGCATTTCTCCATTAGGATTGCCAGAAATAGAAGGATTTACCTTAGAACCTTTATCACTTCTTTTGTTAAAAAAGCCGAGCGGATTAGATCTACTATTTTTAACCTTCATCCAACCCTCACAATCATAAACAACCTCAACACAAAAATCCCCATCAGTATTCAAACTCGGCCAATCACTATTATTCAACTTCCTATACGCCGCCTTCTTCTCAAAAATCTCACTAATCTGATCCCTATCCAAATTCTCACACTTCTCATCATACAATTCAGTCATAGCCTTCCAATAACAAAACTTCTCAGGAATCTCCAAATCCTTCTTCCTCTTCTCCAGAGTCTCCTTACATTCCTCCATAGTCAAAACCTTATTCTCTTTCTTTACCTCACTTTTTTTAACACCTAACCCCCTCGCCCAAAACCTTCAACGCATCCAAAAACTTCTCATCACTTTTCGAATCAATAGCCAATTTCAACAAAGAAACAATCTCATCCTTCAATGAAATCTTAACCTTCCCCCCATCCTTCGAAGTAACGTAAACAAGATTCTCCTTCTTGAAATATCCAATCAAAACATTTTTCTTGGGTTCCCCAATATCACGAAGCCTCATCTTAGTAGCAGTCTCCTTAGCCCATGCATCATAATTACCAACCAATTCATTCTCCAATACAATCATAACAACAGCCCCAGTCTCTTCCGAAATCTTATTAATATAACTCTGAACCTCCTCGTCGTTCCCAATCAAACCAGTATTATCATAAATCCTCCCAGCAACTTTATCCGCCGCAAAAACAAAACTAATCAAGAATAGCCCCGTCATAAAAAAAACAAAAATCTTTCTCATTAAAATCCTCCACTAAGTCCATCGGACTTCTCAGCTTTACATTTAATGTTAGAACATTTTTCAATACCATATGGTCCATCTGCCAAAAGCCTACAAGGGAGATTAGCTTCACCGCCATCCCCATCATTCAACTCCCTCTTCTGCTCACAAAATCCATACTCACTATTAGACGAACACGCCAAAGAACAAGCCTGAACAATCGTATCAATATTAGCAGCCCCACCACCAAAATTAGTTATCTTATCCCACATATTATTCCACCCAGTCGAAAACCCAAATATCAAAAACACCAACACAGCAATCCCTAAAACAATCGCAATAATAGTCCCAAGCGTCATCTGCTGCCCCCTTTTTTCCATCCCCATAATAAATCAGCCCAAAAAGATTATTTAAATATATTCCTAGCCAATCCAAAAACATCCATATGAAATGTAGCGTCCACAGACGATACAATTTTGTATGGGATAACAGCCAACAATTTTGATTTATAGCAGTTAATTTCGCAGCGTAAAAATTTTTGATGTGTGCTCTAGCACATGAGAAAATCTTTTACCAAGAAATTAACGCTAGAAATCGAAATTACTGGTTTTCCGATAAGCCTTTCCGCTCTCTAATCTGCTTAATAACCTTAGGTTGCATATCACTAGGCAATTTCTTAAAAGTCTGACTAACCAAACTAGAAACACCCCTACCTTCAGTAGCCGAACGCAAATCAGAAGTCCATCCAATCATTTCAGAAACCGGCAACTCCGCCCTAATTGTAATCCCAGTCTCATCCTGAGCAACATCAACCAAATTACCTCTCTTCGTAGAAACCAAACTAGTCACAGCTCCCATAAAAGCAACAGGCGCCTCAATCTGATGAACCTGAACAGGCTCAAAAATAACAGGAGTAGCTTTTGCAAACGCTTCCTTAATAGAATCTCTAACAGCAGGATAAACCTGAGCAGGACCTCTATGGATAGCATCCTCATGCAATTTCATATCAACAACAGAAACCTTCATCTTATGGCACGGCTCTCTAGCTAAAGGACCAGCATCCATAACTTGCTCAAAAGAATCAAGCAATAATTCAATTACTTCTCCAATCTGAACAATACCCTTAGTTCTATCTAAGAAAACAGAACCCTTGTAAATATTTCGATATTGCTGTGCCTCATCTCGAGAAACTCCAAGAGCAACCAAAGATTCATTCAAAGTCTTATCCTTCTTCTTGATTCTTCCAGAAGGCAAACTTCCTTCAGCAATAGCTTCAATAACATTATCCTCCAAGGGCTCAACAGTAATGAAGAAATCATTATGCTTATTGGGAGAACGCCCAACAGCTGGCTCAGTATTTGCCTTAGCAACGGATTCCCTATAAACGATAATTGGTGGACCCATCTCAACCTCAAGTCCCTTCTCAGACTTAATCCTATTCTCAATAATTTCTAAATGCAATTCACCCATACCAGACATCAAAGATTCTCCAGTCTCTTCATTAATTTCAATTCGTAGAGAAGGATCTTCCTTTCCAATCTGTCTCAAAATCTCAATCAACTTTGGAAGGTCCGCAGTTCTCTTAGCATGAATAGACTTTGTGACAACAGGTTCAAACAAATGACTGATTGCTTCAAATGGTTCAATTGGATTAGTAGAAACTGTCTCACCAACAACAACATCTCCAAGTCCAACAATACCTACAATATTACCAGCAACAACCTCATCAATCTGAAGTCTCGAAGCCCCCTTGTAAACAGAAACCTGCTGAGCTCGAACTTTCTTTCCAGCAATATTCATATATAACTCATCACCTTTCTTAATACTTCCACCAAATAACCGACCAGCCGCAACTTCACCAGCATTCTTATCAACTACAATCTTAATCGGAACAAACGCAACCTCTCCATCAATATTACAATTAACTAAATCTTTACCCGCCTCACTCTCTAAATCACCATGCCAAATCTTAGGAATCCTATACTTCTGAGCACTCACAGGGTCTGGATGATTATTAACTACCATACTCAAAACAACTTCATGGATTGGAGCCTTCTTTGCAAGAACCTTATAATTTTCTCCACCAGCTTCATAAGCATCAATAATTTCCTTGAAACTAATTCCATTCTTCTGCATATATGGAATACTCAAAGCCCAATTATGGAAAGCAGATCCGAAAGCAACAGAACCATCAGCAACATTAACCTGGAACTTCTGCTTATATTCAGGCTCAGCAATTTCTTCAATTAACTTGTTAACCGAATCAATAATCCCAATGAATCTCTTCTGCATTTCTTCAGGTGTCAACTTAACTTCTCTAATTAAACGGTCAACCTTATTAATAAATAGAATTGGTCTAACCCTTTCTTTCAGGGCTTGTCTAAGAACAGTCTCAGTCTGAGGCATAATTCCTTCAGAAGCACAAGACAAAACAATAGCACCGTCAACCGCTCTCATAGCTCGAGTAACGTCCCCACCAAAGTCAACGTGACCTGGAGTATCAATCAAATTAATCAGATATTCTTGATCATCAACTTTATGAACCATAGAAACAGAAGCAGAATCAATAGTAATTCCTCTCTCAGCCTCGTCATCATGGAAATCAAGTGTTCTAGCTTTTCCAGCCAAGTCCTCACTCATCATACCAGCACCAGCTAAAAGATTATCAGAGAAAGTCGTCTTCCCATGATCAATATGCGCACAAATCGCAATGTTACGAATATGCTTAGGATCCTTCTGTAATTCCTTTACTTTTTCAGTCATATCAGCTGCCATAGATAATCATGAAAAAATCGCTTTATAAAAGTTTGCCTAACAAAAAACTAAATCACCGACGACAAGCTTCATGCTAACAATTTTAATTTCTAACAGTTAATTTCGCAATGTAAAAAAATGTGCGACATACAGAAGTACGTAAACATTTTTTACCAAAAAATTAACGCTAGAAATTAAAATTACTTTTTCTTCTTTTGAACATATAGCAAAAACCCTACAATTGCTAAAACAAAAAATATTCCGCCAATCCAATTCGCACCATTCGTAGTAAAATTAGCGACAACATTCCCAGTAATATTCTGCGACAAAAACATAAGACTCAAAAGAAAACTAGCACTACTCAAAAACAAAGTCGCTCTCCGACTAACTTTCTCTTCACCGCTCTCAACAACAACCTCTTCCTCAGGCTCCTGCTTCATACCACTCCACCTCACCATAAAATACACAACTAGGAATCACTTAAATAGATTTTGCTAACAATATTGACCACCAATAATTCACTTCCTAAGAAAATATTCACCTTTACCATTCAGAGAATAGATCTCACCAGATACAAAAAGACTTCCAACAAGACTAATAGCAGTAAAAGGATCGCTCTCCCACAACTCCTTCGGAATAGAAAAAACCTTCGCACCATAATCACGCATCAACTCACCACCAGAAAGCCCGTCCTCTAATCCATCCCCAAACGGATTAAACCAAAGAACTTTATAAGAATTATTATACTCAAAAACAACAAATAGCAAACAATTAACAATTTTAATTCATAGCAGACTTGAACTAGGCGGAAGGTTGTGAAGTGTATCGACATACATTAACGTTCTTCCAACGACACATAAGTCGCTAGAAATTAAAATTACCGAGCTGCGTCTGCTTGCTTCTCTGTATCATTCTTCTTAGAGATAGCGTAAGACTCACCAGAGTTCTCAGCTGCTAACATAATTTCTTTTGCTAAAGATTCTACAATTGTCGCCTTCTTATTGAAAGCCTTGTCATAAGAACCATTTACAAAATATCTAAGTACTAAATTCAATCTTCTCCGTGGAGCAACATCAACTGCCTGAGGATATCGAGCACCACCATATTCAAGAGCAGTAACCTCGTCTCGTGGAGCCGCGTTCTCAATAGCCTTAACAAAAACTTTCAAAGGGTTCTCACCAGTTTTCTTCTCAATAATCTTAAACGCATCAATAACAATCTTTGTACATCGTGTATGCTTTCCTGTAATCCATCCAGTAATAATTCTATGCTTCTTACCTCGTGAACCTGGAACCTGCAACAAATTAACAAGCCTCTCAACAACATTAACTTTGGCCCTAGTTGGATCCCACTTAATTCTACCATGAGACTTAAGCATCAACTTAGGATTCAAATTAATAACCTTCTTTAAACCTGGATCTTCAACTCGAACTTCAGAAGCATCAAACATACCAAACACTTTCATCTGTACCATTTTAATATAAACTCGAACCTCCCCTTGCCGGAATTAAAATATTTCCTTCTTGCACATAAGCAGAACCTTTGTCAGAAAACTTATAAAAATCCATTCCATTTACCGCTTCCTCGCTAGATCTTTCCCTATACATACCAATTATTTGTTCTCCCATTATCTTCTACCCTTCTCGATCTTACCTGACCATAATCGGTCCAATGGCTGATCGTTTACTTTAATAATCTGAAATCGAACACCAGAAAGATCACCCTTAGTTCGTCCCTGCTTTCCACCAATTCGCTCAATCATAACTTCATCATGCTCATCAACAAATTTCTGAGCCAAGTTCCCTGGAATGAACGCTGTAACTTCCTTGCCATTCTTAATTAACTGAACTCTCGCACACTTTCTCATTGCTGAGTTAGGCTGCTTAGCTTCCTTCTGAATCTTCTTTGTAACAATACCCTTTGCCTGGCTAGCTCGTCCAATCGGGTCGAATTTTAAACTAATCCCAAGTCGCTTCTTCTTGTCAGGCAACCTGTTATCTCTAAATCTCTTCCTTGCTTTCTTTAATTTTCGTCCATTCATTAATCCCATCTTATAATATAATTTATGTGAAAAGTTGCTTTAAAAACTTTATGCAATCCTAAGCTTACTAATATGAAAAAAATTCTTCAGAACATCTGCTAACTCTTTCTCTCGAGTTCTGTTTCTTCCAATTAAAGCCGCCTTACTCTGACGACCAGCTGTAACAACAACTGAATTCTCCTTTACTTCAATTTTATTAAATTCAATAGGCGCAACAGTCTCTTCGACAAACTTACCAATTCCATCATTATCATCCACAGCGGGCATTGTAACAACCTTAATTTTCTTCCTCAAAATCTCATTCAATCGTTTGACATTAACCGCGCCCTTTCCAATCGCCAAAGAAACCTTAGCCTTCGGAACCGCAAAAACAATCTGATTATTATAAGTAAAAACCTTCGTCGTCTGAACCCTCGTAGTTTTAGAAAATAAATTAATATACCTCATCAACTGCATATCAATAACACCAGCCATCTTACTTGATAGAAAAAACTTCGCAACGGAAATCAAGATTTAGTTCTTTAGCAAGTTCTGCTTTTGATTTCAAAACATCAAATTCAATCCCAGCAGATTCAAGCTTTTCAACTGTACTATCTCGAGTATCTTTAGCAATAAAAACATCCTTAACCTTTTTACCACCCTTAAGCGCCTGCTTAACCCCAAACATAATATTTCCACTTTCAATAGCTTCCGAAATTTCTTTTATACTCATTTTTTCTTCTCCTTATCTTTAGCCAAATCTCCAGTAACCTTAACCAACAATCCAGGAAGACCGGTTCCAACAGGCACAGGCTGATTCAAAATAATATTCTCAATCACCGACGCCAACTTGTCCTTCTTACCAGTCTTAGTAGCTTGAACAAACTGCTTTACAGGAGTCTCGAAAGACGCTCTAGCCAAGATAGAACTCTTATCAGAGATAATACCCATTCGAGTAATACCTTTAATTGCTCCAGAGCTAGCCATAGTATCAGCAACAAGCATAGCGTGCTTCTTATCAACAGCTAAACCTTGCGAACTAATTACCTTATCAATTTCATTAACCACTAATTGTCTAGCAGCCTCAATTCCAAGAACATTTGAAACTTCATGAATATCGTTACTCAAAACCTTATCAGCGTCCACTCCCTTAAATCCCATGATATCTTTCAAATTAGAACCTGCAGTCAAGATAACATAATTCTTATCTCGCTTAACAACCAAAACCTGAGAGATCTTCTTAATTCCAGTCAAAATAACTTCCTTAATTTTCTCCTTAGTCTTATAAATAACCTTGAAATCTTCCTTAGCCATATCAAGAACCATACCATCAGATAACTTCTTAACATCGAAGCCCTTCTCTCCAAGAACTTCCGTCACCTTATCCAAAGAGATATGTGCCCCCTTCAATAACTTATTGTCAACGCTAATTTTAATCTTCTTAGAACCAAAGTCAATCGAAATATCAGAAATAATTTCCTTCAACTTAACTTCCTTAATCTTCTCAGCAACAACCCTAGCATCCTTCTCATTATTATGATCCTTATCTAAATAAATTTCCATAGATGGAGTCTTAGGTAACTTACGAGCATCCAAAATCTCAACGATACGAGGAAGACCCTGTGTAACCTGCATTTCCGCAACACCCGCAGAATGGAACACATTCAAAACCATCTGAGTAGAAGCCTCACCGAAAGACTGAGCAGTCACAACACCAATAGCTTCACCTGGAGCAACTGGCTTTTTCAAATGCCTAGCTGAAATATCAACACCATCAAGACCGTAAGCAAATTGAACAATATTATTAGAAGCATCTCGAACAGTTCCATCGTATGCCATAATTAAATCCTGCAAAGCATTAGCCAATCTTCTATACAAGTAACCAGACTTAGGAGTTCGAAGAGCTACATCCATCAGACCATCTCGACCAGTCATAGCACCAAAGAAAAACTCTTCAGGCTTGAAACCCTGCATCAAAGAACTATAAACAAATCCTCTAGCTTTAGGAGACAAGTCGCCCTTCTTAAACATAGACAAAGTCCTATCAGTATAACCAAAATCAATTCTCTTACCATGCAATACCTGCTGCCCAACAGAACAAGCCATCTGTGTAATATTAAGCATAGAACCACCAGCGCCACTACCAATCATCTTACTAGCCAAATTATCCTTAGGGAAACCTTCCTTAACAGCATCTCCAATCTCAGTTCGAGTCTCATTCAAAGCACCCAAAATCTTATTCTCTCGAGTTTCCTCAGCTGTCTTTCCTGGCAACAATTCCATACTCTTATCATAATAACTCTCAATAATCTTAGCCGTCTTTTCTTCTGCCTTCTCAATAATCTTAGCCGTCTTAGCCTTAACAGATTCAGGAACATCTAAATCCTCAGCAGAAAGTGTAAACCCTGTCCTCGACAAGAAAGTTGTACCAAGCGAAAAAATCTGTCTCAATAACTCAACAGCCTCCTCTCGACCAAGAGCCTTATCTGCAGCCCTCAAAACATCTCCCTTCCCAGTCTTAAAGTTAGTAGCATCAAATTTACCATCAATTGCTTTAGGCAAAATTTTATCGAAAACATCCTTGCCAGAATTCATCTTACTCAAAGTTGGAATCTCGACACCAGACTCATGCAATAATTGCGCAACATCTTCCTTGCTCATCTCAGATTCACCGAACATAAAGTTACCAGAAACAGCATCCTTAACAGTTCCAAGGAAATTCATATTATTCTTTGGCGAAAATAAATTAGTATTAACATTCAAAAGAACTTCAGCTTCAGCTCTAGCCTCTTCAGTTTGAGGAGCGTGAATATTCATCTCGTCACCATCAAAATCTGCACCGTATGGAGCACAAGCTGCTGGGTGAATCCTAAAAGTTTTTCCAGGAATTACCTTAACAAAATGTGCCATTAAAGAAGCTCTATGCAAAGACGGATGTCGGTTAAACAATACAATGTCCCCATTAACAAGATGTCTCTCAACTGTATAACCAGGCTCAAGCTCTTCAATCAATTCATCTCTTAACTCTTCAACAATTCTCTTTCTCTTTCCATCACTTCGTAAAATATAGTTAGCTCCAGGATATTCTATATTTGCAACCAAAGCTTTCATTCTCTTCAAATTAATAGAAGTAACTTTCTCAGCAACAGTCAAAATCTTAGCAACTTCATGAGGAACACCAACTTCGTTCAACTTCAAATTAACATCAGGAGAAATTACAGTTCGAGCAGAATAATTAACTCGCTTACCAGCCAAGTTCTTTCTAATTCGACCCTCCTTACCTTTAATTCTTTCAGTAATAGTCTTCAATGGCTGTCCGCTTCTATGTCGTGCAGGTGGAATCTTCGCGATAGAATTGTCAAAGAATGTAGTAACGTGATATTGTAACAAATCCCAAAGATCCTCGATAATAACTTCAGGTGCACCTGCATTCAAGTTCTCCCAAAGTCTCTGATTAGATCGAATAATGTCTGACAACTTATGAGTCAAATCATCTTCAGACCTCTCACCAGATTCTAAAGTAATAGATGGTCTAACAGTTACAGATGGCACAAGCAGCAAAGTCAAAATTGCCCACTCAGGCCTCAAAGTTGCAGCGTTAATTCCAAGAACCTTCAAATCGTCATCACTTACCTTAACCAATCTCTCTCGGATTTCTGAAGGGAATAATCTTCTACGCCCACTCCTAAAAGTTGTTGGCTTCTCAAGCTTAACCTTTTCCTGAATAATAGAACAATGCGGACATTTCTTCCCATCCTTTGCCTTCTTAATTCGACCAACCAAATTCTTAGACATATCCTTTTCTTCTTTAATCAAAACTTTGCCACAAGCTTCACAAGTACTTCGAAGAACCAAGTCAATAATTGGCAAATACTTAATATGAATCAAAGGTCTAGCTAATTCAATCATCCCAGGATGTCCTAGACATTCCTTAAGTCGTCCACCACAAGTTCTACATCTAACACCTGGGTCAATCGCACCAAGTCTCAAATCCATTAAACCACCATCTACAGGGTAGCCATCAACATCGTAAAGCTCCGGCGTAACAATCTTAGCAACCGACAATTTCTTAATCTGTTCAGGACTAAGTAACTGAAATTCCATTCCTTTAATTTGTTTTTTTACTGGTCTTGCCATTTTATTCGTATTTATTCTTAAGATCGAATTTAGTTAATAAGTGTAACCCCTGTAATTCCTCAACCAATAATTTGAACGCATATGAAACCTCAACTGGCTCAACCTGGTTAGAATGACAAAGCGAACAAACCTTCTTGTTATGAATCTGATCATCAATCACGACACTTCCACACTTAGAACAGATATTAATCACAACCTTATCAGAAGAATAACGCTCCTTCAACAATAGAGATGCTCCATGTCCAACCAAAGCTTCCTGCTCCATTTCTCCAAGTCTCAAAGCACCACCACGACTTCGACCTTCAATAGGTTGTCTTGTTAATAGTGCAATCTTACCAGAAGCTCGAGCGTGTAACTTGTCAGCTACCATATACTTCAACTTCAAATAAAACATATTACCAATGAAAATCTTAACAGGCATTCGCTTTCCAGTAATTGCGTTGTACATAACTTCCTTACCACTCTGTCTAAATCCAAGCTTTTTCAAGTTTCCTTCCAAGCTATCAATTGTCTCTCCGCTAAAAGCAGAAGCATCAACAACCTTACCAGATAAAGCCGCAACCTTACCACCAAGAATATCCATCAAATAACCAACAGTCATACGTGAAGGGATACCGTGAGGATTGAACATAATATCTGGCCTAATACCACCAACTGTAAATGGAACGTCCATCTCAGGCGCGATCATGCCAACAATACCTTTCTGTCCATGAGGTACAGAAAACTTATCCCCAACTTCAGGAATTCGAAGTTCTCTCATTCTAACTTGAATAATTCTATTACCTTCTTTATCGTGTGTCATGAAAACAGCATCAACAGTTCCAGATTCTTCCTGTCTCATTGCAGAAGAGTTTTCCTTCTTTGTCTGGATAGAAATTTCTCTAGCTTCACTCAAAAACTTAGGTGGAGAAATCTTACCAATAATAACCTTCCCCTCATTCAATTCAGCTTCAGGATAAACGATGCCATCATCTTCCAAGTAATTATAACTCTCTTCAGTTCTATAACCAGATACATCTTTATCAGGAACACAAACCTCATCTCTCAAGCCTCCAGCGTAATTCAATTCAACAGAAACATAAGGTCTAAACCTAGAAGATCGACCAAAACCTCGGTCAACAGAACCACCATTCAAAACAGTAGCGTCTTCCATGTTATAACCCTCATAAGGCATAACTGCCAAAATAACATTCTGTCCAGCAGGATGCACATTAAGAGTATCGTAAGTAAAACTTCGAACCAAAGGCTTCTGCGCATAATGCAAAACCGAAACATCAGTATCAATCCTCACAGGAAAATTGCCAGCATAGATACCAAGACCCTGTCTATATGCCCTTGAACCACCCTTAACCATACGAGCAGGAGGATCATGATTACCGAATGGGATCAAAGAAACTGAAACACCAAAAATATCCATAGCATCAACTTCCAAATGTGTATGCTCTTCAGTTAAATCTTCCCTTCTCAAACAAACCAAACAATCATCTTCCTCAGCCGCATCCAAATATTCCAAAAGTCCCTTCTCAAACAAATTCTCCCAAGACAAACTACCATTCTTGACAAGTTCCAAATGCTCTTCAGTCAACTTACACTTACCATCCTCAACAACCATCAAGGGCCGAATAACTCTACCAATTTCAGATGTAATAAAAACAGTATCCAAAAACTTATCAAATCGAACAGACATTTCAACCGGCAAGTTAGTAGCTCTCCTCTCAGTCTTAACATCCTTAGCAAAAGTCTCAGCATCATCAGTAGCACCAACAAATCGACCATTATAGAAAACATCCAACTTACCTTCTTCCTTCATTCCAACACTCTTCAAAACCTTCAAAACAGCATCATGTTCCATTGTAGTTCTAGTAGAAATTCTAGCCAACAAAGCCAAATTCTTCCTTAAACCAATCTCAGTTCCTTCAGGAGTTTCAATAGGACAAAATCGACCATAATGTGTTGGATGAACGGTACGTGCAGCCAAATTCTCTTGCTCTCCAGGAAGAGTAGACGTTACTCTCTGAAGTTGAGACATAATTGCAAAAGTATTATTCTTATCCATATTCTGTGTAACACCACTTCGCTCTCCAATCCAAGAACCAGTAGCGATTGCAGACTCAACTCGGTGTGTAAACAAAGTAGACTTTGCAATTGTCTTAATAGAGTAGAATTTTCGTCTCTTCACAGTCTTCTGCAAAGTGTGAGATACTTCTCGAAGTAGAATATTGATATTAACTCTAAACAAATCAGATAATAAATCACCAGATAATCTAACTCTCTTATTCGCATAATGGTCCTTGTCTGTAAAAGCTGCATCAGGATTCTCTCGTGCAATGTAAAACTGCTTAATAAATTTACAAAGAGTTCTAGCCTTTTCCAAACGAGCAGCCTTATCCAAACCAATGTGCGGCAAAAAGTAAGAATCCATCCTCTGCTTAACTCGATCAAGCATTTCCTTATTTGTACCCTGTAAACTAGACTTCTCAGCAATCCACATCAAAGCATCATTAATATTCGCAATCTCAGCGTACTCATACAAATTAACAACCAAACTATCAGTCTGCTTACCAATCAAATTAACGATATCAGCGTCACTGGTCATTCCAAGTGCTTTCAATAAAACAATAGCTGGAATATCTCTAAACCTAGAAAACGAAGTCTCCAAAATTCCCTCATTACTTTCAACTAAAGAAACAGGAATCTTATAAGCCCCTCTCTGAGAAAATAAACGCAACATCAACCTATTTTTTGTCTTCTGCCATTCAACAAAAGTCTGATTAGAAGCCAAATCCTCAGCCATAACCATAACCCTCTCATTACCATTAATCAAAAAATACCCACCATGATCCTTAGGATCAATATAATTCGCAATCAAATCCTCTTCACTCATATCTGCCAAATTACAAGCATTACTCTTAACCATAACAGGAATTCGTCCAAGCTGAACTTCTTCAGTCTCAACCTGACCAGCATAATTAATATTCATCTCCATCCAAACAGGCGCAGAGTAAGTCAATTTTCTAAGTCTAATCTCAGCTGGGGTAACCGGTCTAGAAGAACCATCAGACTCAATAACATTAGGCTTACCAACTCTAATCTTTCCTAACTTAATCTCAAAATCTTCATTTGGCAAAGCATCACTAAGTTCTGTTACAATTTCCTGCATTCTATTCCCAATAAAATCGTTAAAAGATTTAATGTTAGATTCTACAAGTGAATGATTCTTCAAAAACTCTTTTACCAATACATGTTCAGCCATTTTTCACCTCCAGTGAATAAATGCCTGTATGATATATTTTTAATGCTTCTTCAGTCATCCTAAATAACCACCCTGTAATACACTTCGTCTTTTCTAGTAATCTTCATAACATCTCCAGTTTCACAACCTTCTGGAAGAGCTGAATCTTTTTTAGAAATCTTTGGTAGTTGTGCCAAAGCAATGTTGTGCTCGTTCAAGACCTTTTCAGTCTCAGCAGAGTCTAATTTTTCGTGCTTTGGTTGTAGTATATGCATTTTACCTTTTAGAATATTCCTTTAGATAATGAAAATATCAAAAATGGCTTTAAAAACCTTTTGCTTTTTGCCATTCTAGAGTAGTTCGCGCCAAAATCCAACAAAAAATATCAACAATCCTGAAATGACCCCGGGGGGATTTGAACCCCCGACACCTGGATTAAAAGTCCAGTGCTCTGACCAGGCTGAGCTACGGAGTCGCAACGATGTAGTTCACGACTGGGCCCCAAGGTTTTTTTAAAACCATCGTGACCAGGCTGAGCTACGGAATCGTTAATCTAATAGATAAAATTCACTTTAAAAAACTATTCATTAACACCCCTTCCCACGGCAATTCTGATTTATAGCAGATTGAGACTAGACACAAGGTTATGAAGCGTATAAAGGTGTGTGAGTGTTGTCCCTTTCAAAAAAAGAGGTATGCCGCATCGGCGCTTCCAACGACGTATCAATCGCTAGAAGTGAACTACCCCGCAGCAAGCTACGGGGCATCCATCTAACTAAAATACAACAACCTTAACTGTCCGACCTTCCTACCCTGATTCTTAATATAATTTCTAATTATATCCCCATTAACACCCTCGCCA
>Ga0233410_10000055_pt1 | contig 36869 bp, 41 predicted proteins | sample Na_anoxic_1_MG_FD_179869 | JGI IMG/M metagenome (GOLD analysis project Ga0233410, IMG submission 179869) | Seawater microbial communities from Saanich Inlet, British Columbia, Canada - Na_anoxic_1_MG | ecosystem: Environmental > Aquatic > Marine > Inlet | place: Canada: British Columbia...
TTGGCGAGGGTGTTAATGGGGATATAATTAGAAATTATATTAAGAATCAGGGTAGGAAGGTCGGACAGTTAAGGTTGTTGTATTTTAGTTAGATGGATGCCCCGTAGCTTGCTGCGGGGTAGTTCACATAAGATATTATCGAATCCTTCAGGCGCTTTTTCATGAGAATGACTTCCTCTTTTTGCGCTTCCTCCAATTGCTTTTCTTCTGTTCATATAAGTTTATTGAGAAATGGTTTATAAGAAAGATTGTGTTTCAATATACTAGTCCGAATTCGCCGAATATTTCTTTTAAAATTTCTAGCGATTTAAAGTCTATTTTTGTTTCTTTTCCTTTTTGGTCGATGATTTGTTCTTGTAGTTCTTTTGGTGTAGCTGTTACTAATTTTTTACCAGATATCTTTTGGATTTTTTGTCCTTGGATTATGAATGTTTTTGATAGGAAGAATACTTCTGCATCCATATCTTTTCCTTTGATTAAGAATCTTGATTTTTCCATTGAAGCCATGTCGCATCTTTGAGAATGTTCAATTAGGGCTTGTGTAATTTCTGCTGCTACTTTTCTTGCGTTGTCTACATCACGGGACTGTTTTGCAGTTAGTCCCTTCTTTTTTGTTTTAGTTTCTTTTGATTTTGCAACATCTCTTTTTGTTTTAGCGATTAGTTTTAAGTTGTCTAGGAATCTTGGAGGGAATTTTCCTTCTTTGATTATTTTTTCATTGAATGCCTTTATGATTGTTGTTTCTGATTTTTTGTTGAGAAGTGAACCTATCATTCCAAAAACGTCGTTGTAGATCTGCTCGATTGATTTTTCTTGTATTCGTTTTTCGATTTGTTCTCGAAGGTCTTTTAATCTTTCAATATAATCGATTGCGTTCTTTGATAATCTATCTAGCTCTTTACCATCAACATCGCCTGGTTTTAGCTTTCCGTGTTCGTAGCCTTTCCAGACTTTGATTATGATTTCGTCAAGTATGTCTGCGTATCTTGCTTCGACTAGTTTTTCTTTTTCTACAAATACTTCTCTGAATAGTTTTACGGTTTCGTAAACATTTGGAGGTGCAAGTCCGTAAAGCATTAGTAGGCCTTGTGTTGGAGTTGAGATACCCCAGAATAGATCTAATGTGGCTACATCAAAGATTCTTTTGTTTATAGTTTCTTTAAGTTTGTTTCCTGAGGACATGAACATGTCGATTGCTTCAGGTGAGGGTTTGATTTTTCCCATTCTTAGTAAAGACTTCCATGGTAGGAAAGTTCCCCTGTCGTATAATGGGACTCCGTCTCGGATGAATGTGAACATTACAGGATGTGCGTCTTTTACTGCTTCCCAGAATTCTGTCATTAGGTAGATTTGTACATTAAGTGTATTCTTTGGTACACCGGCGATTCCTTCAGCTTCAGGGATGTAAGAGTAAATAATACCTCTTAGCTTTTCTTTAAGTTCTAAACGTGGCATTCTTTTTACATCGGTGTCATCGATGATTACGAAAACGTCTACGTCAGAATCTTTCTTTGTTGTTCCTGTTGTTAGTGAACCGCCGATTACGTATGATGTTACGTATTTTTCGAATTTCTTTAGGACTAATGATTTGTGGATTTGTGCAACTCGAATGTGGGATAAGAATGCTTTGTCGAAGACTGGGTAAGACATTGCGATTGCTTCCATAACTTCGAATTTTGAGTCTAGTCCTAGGTTCCAGAAGTCGACTGGCGTCATTACGTGTACCCATAATTTGTCGTTAGCTTTTTTTGCTTCTGCTATTGCGTCTAGTCGGATTTGTGCGATGTTCTTGAATTGTTTTTCTGGGATGAATGTTACGATGTGGATTAATTCTTTTTTTGTATCAGCTTCGGAGATTTCGTATTCTTCTTCGATTTTTTTTGCAGCTTGTGCTGGGATTATACCGATAGCTTCGATGTGTTTGTATTTTTTTAAAATTTCGGTTTTGAATTTTTCGATGTCTTTTTGTGTTTTGTCCATCTTTGCCCTTATGGCTTCGTCTATCATGTTTGATGATGGGAGGTTTCCTAGATTTCCTTTTGGCTTGTAATCTTTAGATAAATTTTGTTCGACTGAGTTTTCAGAAGATTTGTGTTCTGTCATGAATGATTATTGTAAGTTTGTTATTTAAATGTTGTTACTTGGAATTGGGGAACTGATTGATTATTTTAATTCATATTCCCAGCCTGGTTGCCATGCTTTTCTTTTTCTCCAATCGTTGTCAAATGATTGTTCCCAGTTCATATTTTTAAGTAAAACATCTAGTACAAGCTGCGGTGCTTTATGGGCCACGATGGCTATATGCTTATCTTTGTAGTTTTCTTTTAAGAATTTTAAGAATTCATTGATATGTATTTTTACATCTTCATAGCTTTCGCCATTTGGGAATTTTTTAGTAATAGCTTTCTCTTGTAATGGCTCAACGATTTTGGAGGGTTGTCCATTGTAGTCACCGTAATTACATTCTCTTAATCTTTTATCTTGCTTGATTGGAAGTTTGTCGCCAAAACTTAGTTCCGCAGAATCTATGGCTCTCTTTAAATCTGAGCAAAAGACAAAGTCAAATTTTTTGTCACCTATTTGGTTTGGCAATTCTTTAGATTGTTTTATTCCTAATTCTGAAAGTTCTACATCTTTCCATCCAGAAGAAATTTTGCTTTGATTGTCGGTTGTTGTTCCGTGGACAAAATATGTTATTCTTATTGTCATTATAAATATGAACCCGCCAAGAATCGAACTTGGGTCATCTCGGTGTAAGCGAGAGGGTCTACCATTAGCCTACGGGTTCGTGTTAATTAAAGAAAATTTTAGCTTTTAAAACTTACTAATAGAGATTTGCTTCTTTTGTTTTCTTTTTTTTGAAGAATATGACTAGTACTAGACTTGCGAGGATTATTGCGATGAAGAATAGGGGTTGTTTCATTATTTGGTATTTTGGAACTTCTTTTAGAGTGAATGATTCTTCTGAATTTGCTTCTTGGTTGTCGCCGTAATAAATTGTCGTTTTGATTGTGTAGTCTCCGTAAGGGATATTGAGGGTATTGAATTTTTTTATTACGACTTCATCGGTTTCTACTATTTTTTCGTCGATTCCTGTGAATACTTCGTTTCCTTCTGAGTTGATTATGGAATATATTAATCGGATGGCTGATGGACCTTCGCCGAAGTTTGTGAATTCTGTCATGGCTGTTAGGTCTGTTGGGCTGTAGATTGTGTTTCTTGATAGACTAACTTTGATATCGAATAACTCATAGTATTCTACGTCTGTTGGGATTTCTTGTTCGAAGAGTTTGAGTTCGACTTTTGCTTGTGTTTCGTTTGCTGAGTGTAGGGAAAATTGGAGGTTGAGATCTTCGATTTTGAATATGACGTAGCCTTCTGTTTTTAGTGGTCGGTTGAATATTGTTTTGCCGCTTCCAATGAATACTAGGTTGATTTGATCTTTTGAGAAGTTTTTTGTTATTATGTATCTTTCTTTTCTATCTATTGTTGTTTTGAATGCGGAGTTTGTTTTGATTGTGACGTTGTATCCTATTTCTAGGGATTTTTCGCTGATTTCGTAGAATCTGTCTATTGTTTCTAGGATTCCTGGAACTACTTGTCTGGGTTGTGTGGTGATTACTTCGGGGGTGATTTCTTGGGCGTATGCTTGTTTAATGAAAAATATTATGAATGTGATTATGATTGCTTTTACAATTAATCCTGTTATTTCGAATTTACCCGTGTTTTTCATTTGATATTAATTGGAGAAATAGACTTTTGCCATTCCTATTGGACGGAATGTTGCTTTTTCTCCGCCTTCAAGTCTGGCGAGGGCAGTTCTAACTGCAGAACGGGAGAGTTGGGAGATCTCTGTTAGTTCAGTTATAGTTCTGCCCTCCCCAGAATTCCTCAAGATCCGTAGGACCTTTTTCTCGGGAGAATTTGACGCTTCTTTTTTCTCCATGGTTTTTATACTAAGCAGTGCTTAGTAATATTATTAGATTGATGAATTTTATTTAATCTTCTTTCCTTCGATAAATGTCGAAAGCGGGGTTTTCGTTGCGATAATATGTTAGTTTTTAGAATATTTTTAGAATAATTATTTTATTATTATCATAGGTAAAATAAAATGGGTGTGTAAAATGAGGTCGTATACGATGATGTTAATGGAATTGTTGACGTTATTTCGATGTTTTTTCTTTTTTTGCTACAGTTATGTAGAATACTTTTGAATTGGTTTCGAGTTTTTGATATTGGATTTCAGAGAGTCTTGGATGTTTTCTTTCTCTTAGTATTAATGGAATTGTTGCGTATTTTGCGCTTTTCTTTGCGCCTCGTTCGATTATTTTTGAAGAATGTGTGCAAAGATCGCCTGCAAATAAATGGATTTTTTTTGAGTGTCCTTTTAGTTTTTGTGCTTCTTTTTGGGATAATTCTAGATATATAATTATTTTATTTGAAGGCTTGTGTTTTATCTTTGCGATTTCACCCATGAAGCTTATAGTTTGTTTTGCCTTATATAATTTACCTTGTTGGCTTGTGGGATAATAATTCTTATATTTTATCCTGAATTTTCCATTAAGTTTTCAAAAAGGATTAATTTAAATATGTTGAGGTATTATTAATAACAATGGGCACAATCTTGGGAACGAAGATGAATGGTGATGATAAAGTTGTTTTTGAAGTTGAAATGGACTACGGGGATTCTTTGAAGTTGAAGGGGCATGTTAAAAATATACATATTTTTTCTGAAGATGCTGCGGATATTAAGACTAATTTGTCTCAGAGAGGGACAAATGAAGCGACGAAATATTTTTTGATTCCGCGAGAATTGAGAGAGGATTTGAAATTTACTAAGAATGTTAAGTGTCAGAAAGTAAATACTGACACGAGAAGTATTTTTATTTTTGTCGTAGATAAAGAATCTGATGAATAATTTGATGTTTTTGATATTTTTTATCCCATAAGTTGAATAAGAATTATATTATGTTTTTGTGTGGTATATATGTGGGGGATGTTGGATCTGGCTTGAAGATAAATGAATATGTTCGTAAGTTTGGTAGCGTGAGCCGTTTTGTTCAGAAAATAATTGATTCTCTTGATTGTTCTTTTGCTATTGTTGATGTTGGTACTTATGAAATTGAGGTAACTAATGAGTCTGATTTTTTTCCTGGGATGAAATGTTGTGATTTGTTTAGGTGTGGAAATATTGAATGTGAAGGAAGACGTTGTCCTATTGCGAAGGTTGTTGAAGGTAAAAAATCGCTTGTTGTAAAAAACAATGGAGGTGATGATTTGCTGGAGATTCATATTCATCCGATATTTGATTCGCAAGGGAGTGTGGTGAGTGTGATTATTTATGGTTTTGATGTAACTCAGTCACAGGCTTTAGGGGAAAGTGAAAGGAGATTTCGTTCTTTATTTGAGTCTAGTCCGAGGGGGATGTTGATGTATCAGTTGATGCCGGGAAATAAGCTTGTTTTGATTAATACTAATTCTGCGGTTGATGATATTTTGAAAATTGATTCTAAAAAATTAATTGGGAAAACTGTTGAACAGGCCTTTCCTGCTTTGGCAAATAATGAAATTCCTGATGAATTTCGTAAGGTAGCGGTTGGTGGGAAAGTTTGGTGTAATGCGGAAACTTTTTATGAGTATGGAGGCATAACGGGGTTTTATGAGTTGGTTGCTTTTCAGACATCTCCGGGTGTTATGGTTGTTTCTTTTACAGATATTACTGATAAGAAGCGGACTGAGAATAGGTTGAAGGAAAGAGAGGCAGAATATGTGAAAGAGGTTGAGGATAGGTTTTATAATATATTGCAGAATTCTCAGGATTTGGTTTATCGTTATGATTTTAAGAAAGACGAGTTTACTTATGTGAGTGAATCTGTTTTTACTATTTTGGGATATTCGTTGGGTGAGTTTATGAAGATGAAGATGAGTGATTATAAGAAGAAGATTCATCCAGACGATTTGAATGGTCTTGATTCTGTTGGAAATGGGTCAGAAATAGAATCAATTTCAAACGTTGAGTATCGTTTTAAGAAAAAGAGTGGTGATTATGTTTGGCTTAGAGTTCAACGGGTTTTTTTTCGTGATAAAGAGGGTGATTTGATTTATTCTATTGAGGATATTAGGGATGTGACTGCAGAGAAGTTGATAGAGGAGGAAAATGCTAAATTAGAAGAAAGGCTTACTGTTATGAGAAATAAATTTTTGGAGGTAAAGGAGCGGGTTTCTTTGACTGAAAAGGAACAGCTTGTTTTGTGGGGATTTTGTAGGTATCCTTTGTTGAATGATGAGGAATTAGCGAGGAATATGAAATTGAAGAGATCTACTTTGACTGCGATTAAAAATAGATTGAAGGGGAAGAATTGGTTTAAATTGAATTATATTCCGAATTTTCATAAGATGGGTTGTCAGTTTTTTTCGATTTTCGATTTGAATGTTAAGAATGGGAGGGCGGAGAATTTGGATTTTTTGAAGAAAACGTCCCAGGTTATTTTGAGTAATTATCAAGATGATAAATTGTTAGGGGTTTTTGTTTCGGATAGATATGTCGATTTTAAGAAATTTTTGGACGATTTTGGCGGAGTTGATAAATTCAGGAATGATTTTCATAAAAATAGTTTTTTCTATGATTTGGATTCTATTAAATTGTATGATGCTTCGGGTTTGGTTAATTCTATGTTTGGGTTGAAGAGGAGCGAGGTTGCGACAGTATGTGAATTTGATAATGGGGCAGTTGAGTTGAATACCAATGAGAAAAGAGTTTTACATGCGATGGTAAAGTATCCTGAAATGTCTTCTTCTGATATTGCTAAAAAGATTTGGACGTCTAAGCCGACTGTTATTAAAATAAGGAAAAAGCTTTTGGACCAGGGTTATGTTTATCCTTATGTTTTGCCGGATTTTAGGAAGATGGGATTTTCTTGTGTTGCTCGTTTGTCTTTTAATTTTGATTCTGGCTTGCCTATTGAGGTTGATAAAGAGCGTGTTGATCCTAGGATTGTTTTATTGGTTAAGGGAAAGAAGAAGATGGTTAAAATTATGTTGTTCTCTAATGAGGATGAGTATATTGAGGAGATTGATTTGATTAAGGATTTTTATCGCAAGAAAGGTTTTGATTTTAGTTTGAATAGCGATGTTTTTCTGTTGCAGAAGAGGCGTTCTTGTAATACTAATATGGAGTCGTATGTTAATGATGTGTTGTTTGGAGATGAGATATGATATTCTTGTTGTTAGCGAAATTCTTTTAAAGAGTAGTTGTTAATATGTTGTATGAAAAAGGTGATTTTGTTTTTAATGTTTTTGATGATGGTTAGTCCGGTGTTGGCTATGAATGATTCGATTACCGTTAAGGCTCAGCGGGGAATGGAAGTTAAAGTTTATATTTGGACTACAGGGATTGGTCCTTTGCTTGATTTGAAAAAGGGTTTTGCTGACGAGAATAATACTTTTGAGACTACGTTTTTTTCTTTGAATGTTCCGAAGTATAGACTTAAGGTTTTGATTATTGATCCTACTGGAACTAAGGTTAATGAAGGTGAGTTTGATGGGATGACGCTTGATGATCCGATTCTTGTAGATTGTTTTGCTGGAAGTTGTGCTGTGTCTGTCGGTGAGGTGTCTGAGCCTGAGCCTGAATTTGAAGTTGTAATTGAAGAGGAGGTTGTTGAGTCTAATGAAAGTTTTATTGCGGAGGATGTTCAAAGTGAGGATGGGGAATCTGGATTACTGATGACAGGGAAAGCGATTTTTCTAGATGATGATGGCTCGATTAATTTGGGTTATTCTGTTGGTAGTCTTGCTATTTTGGCATGTTTTATTATTTTTCTTTTTATGATGGTTCATAGTGGGAAGAATAAATCTTCAGGAGGTTTGGATGAGGACGATAAAGAGTTGGCCTATATGGAGAAAAAAGTTAAGGAGACTGAAGGTAAGATTAAGAATATTAAGGATCATGATGCGAAGAAGGCTAAGTTGGCGGAAGCTAAAGCGAAGTTGGCGGCTGATGAGAAAGAACTTGAAGATTTACAAAAAGAAAAGGTAATGGTGCAAGAAGCAGAAGTTCAACCAGAAGTTCAAAAACCTGCTGAGACTGTTGTGCATGGCGAGAAATTAGTTGGTGTAGAAAAATAGTTATGAAAATTGATTTTCTAATTCTTTGTTGATATTTTCTGTGGATTTGTTTATGTATCCACATCTAGCGCATTTGAAATCGCCTTCGATTTTTTCATATCTTGTTGAATTGCATGTTGGGCATTTTTTCATGATTGATTTAAGATGCATAGCTTTATAAGTTAATCTTTGGGTTTAATGTTATAAATAATGTTAGAGTCCTAGGCCGTACCCAATTGGTACACCTCTGTCGAGGCGTCATAAGGATTCACGCCTAAGATTTATTCTTAGAATTTATTAAGATGGAACAATTTGAGAAATTGGGCCTTTGCGAGCATGTTTTGAAAGTGATTTCGAATAAGAAGTTCGAGAAGCCCTCAGAGATTCAGGAGAAGACGATACCGTTGATTCTTGAAGGAAAGGATGTTATAGCTGGCTCTGCTACTGGTTCTGGTAAGACTCTTGCTTTTGGTGCTGGTATGATTAAGAATGTTGTAAAGGGGAATGGTATACAGGGTTTGATTTTGACTCCGACTCGTGAGTTGGCTGAACAGGTGGCTTGTGCTTTAGAGGAGTTTGCTTATTATAAGGAATTGACTGTTGCCTCGGTATACGGTGGTGTTTCTATGGGGCCTCAGATTACTAAGCTTGCTTATGCTGATATTGTTGTTGCGACACCAGGTCGTTTGCTTGATCATATGAATAATAATAATATTACTTTGGCTAAGGTTGATTATTTGGTTTTGGATGAGGCTGATCGAATGTGGGATATGGGATTTAAGGAAGATGTTGGGCGGATTGTTGGAGCTTGTCCTAAGGAGAAGCAGACCTTGCTTTTTTCGGCTACGATTAGTGGGGACTTGGCGGATTTTAGTGATAAGTATATGAAGGCGCCTGTTGAGATTGCGGTTGAGAGTTATGTTGATACTTCGAAGCTTAAGCAGATTTATTATGATGTTCGGGATAATGAGAAGTTTGGTTTGATGGTTCATTTGTTGAAGCATGACAATACTACGTTGGCTATGGTTTTTTGTAACACTAGGCGGAATACTGATTTTGTTGCTAAGAATTTGAAGGAGAATGGTGTTCGGGCTCGGGCGATTCATGGTGGTATGGATCAGTCTAAGAGGATTCGGGCTTTGAAGGAATTTGCTGATGGTAAGATGAATGTTATTGTTTGTACTGATGTTGCTGCTAGAGGTCTTGATATTACTGGGATTAGTCATGTTTATAATTATGATTTGCCGGCGGATCATAGGGATTATATTCATAGGATTGGTCGAACTGCTAGAGCAGGGGAATCTGGTATGGCTGTTAATATTTTGGCGAGTCGGGATTATGATAATTTTTCTAATATTCAAAGACACAATGAAGGGCTTGTTGTGAAGCGAGAGAATACGCCGCGATTTGAGAGAGTTGCGATTAAGTGGGATGAGCCACGGCAGAGTCGGTTTGGTGGTGTTCATGGTAGGGCTTCTAGAGGTCGAGGTAGGAATATCGGAGGGCGAAGACCTGAGGATAGGCGTTCGGGAGGACGGAAGACGGATGATGGAAGACGGGGTTCGGATGGTAGAGGTCGGGAGCAGAGAGGGGAGAGGAATAAGCGATCAAGTTCTAGAGACGGGTTTAGAGGTGGTGGACGAAATACTCGTGGGAGAGTCGGGCGCCATGGGAAGGCGTGATTTAGGAAATAAGGTGTGGGCTTCGTATGAGAAAAAAAAGATATCTATTAAGGGAAAGAAAACTGACACTACTGTTACTATTGCTGAGATGTTGGAAGATAAAAGATTGATGAGGAGATATATTGCTCAAGATTCTGCTGTGGCGGGGCGTTTGCTTGATTCGTTAAATATGTATCCTTTGCTTAGAGGTTATGCCATTGGTTTTGGAAAGATTTATTCTGATGTTTATGCTAATATTTCGGGAATGAGAGAGACCGTGAGGCTTGTTGATTTGACTGTTAATAATATTGAGAGGGATCTGAAGGAGGCGAAGTTGAAGGAAGAGGGTGTTTATTATTCTGGTGCTATGGCGGGTAGTCATCAACATCATCATAAGTATTGAGTAGTTTTAGAAATGAAATGAGGTATTAATAATAGAGGTTGAATTGCAATAATAGTTATAAGTGATTTTTGTTTTTTGATATTATGAAGGAGGAATTGATGCAATTTGTTTTGGATAATGGGCTTAGCCCTTTTTCGAGTGGTAAGAGTTTGATTAAGAGTAAAAGTGATTCTATTTACAAGACTCGGGATGCGAAGGCAATTCATACGAAGGTTCTTTCAAAGGTTTCTTCAGGGTTTATTTTTAGTGAGAGTGTTAATCTTTGGAATATGTTTTCTTTTACTTCTAATGTTCAGGAGATAAAGAAGCGGCAGGAATTTTTTCAGGGGCTTGGTTTTAGAGTTGGGGACTATTTGAGTGAATTGGAAAAGCCTAGGGCGAGTTGGAAGCCGCGGTATGATGTTGTTGTTGTGACTGAGGATGAGTCGACTTTTATGAGTTTGAATAAATTGAATTGTAATGTGCAGTTGTTGGTTTCGGAGAATGATGTGATGGAGTTGGATCGGTATGATGTTGTTCAGGTTGTGGATTGTGATGATTTTGGGAGGTTGTTGGAGAGGTTGCCGCAGTCGGTTTTTTTGAATGATGTTTCGGATGTTTATCTTGAGAGGTATTTGGAGGAGTTGTCTGGATGGCGGGACAATTTTGTTGTTTTGAAAAATGCGGATGTTAGTGATGAGGTTCAGAGTTTGCTTGATGAATTGGAGCCGATGTTTGTTTTGTTGGAGAATAAGGAGGGGAAGATTATTACTGAGAGTGAGGTTGAGGATTTGTTGGAGGAGATTAACGATGTTGTTGGCGAGAAGATAAAGGAGATGACGATTTCGGGTGAGGCGATGATGAAGATGTTGGCGGAGAAGAAGATGCCTGCTGAGATTTTGGAAATTGTTCGTGGGGCGATTGAGGAGTCGGGCTTGAATGAGCATATTTTTAATTTGGAGATTCCGGTGACGATTGATTATAAGGAGTTGGAGGATCAGATTAAAAGGCAGAGTGCTACGGAATTTACTGGGTTGGCTGAGAGGATTAAGCGGGCTGCCGAGGAATTGAAGCGTATACCTGGGATTTTGGAGAAGCTGTCTGTAATGATTTTGGTTGAGGATTTTTGTTCTGGGATTGGTAGATGGCTTTCGGGACAATATCCCACGGCTTCTGGTAATTTGACTTTGATTGATGCTGAGAATATGTTTTTGGATAAGGCTCAGCCTATTAGTTTTCAGCTTGATAGTTTTAGTAGGTGTTCAATTTTGACTGGGGCGAATAGTGGAGGTAAGACTACTCTATTGGAACATGTTTTGCAGAATATTAGCTTGTATCAGTTGGGGCTACCTACTGAGGGGGAGGTTTATATGCCGATGTTTAGCGATGTTTATTATTTTGCTAAAACTAAAGGGTCGACTAGTAAGGGGGCATTTGAGACTTTATTGACTCAGATGAGTAAGATTAAGCCTGGGGCTAAAACGTTGATTCTGGCTGATGAGATTGAGGCTGTGACTGAGCCTGGTGTTGCTGGTAAGATTATTTCATCTACTGCTGAGTATTTTATTGGGAAGAATTGTTTTATGATTTTGGCTACGCACTTGGGCCACGAGATTGCGAAGAGTTTGCCTGAGGGTGCTAGGATTGATGGGATTGAGGCGAAGGGGCTTGATGAGAATTTTAATTTAGTGGTGGATCATAATCCTGTTCTTGGGAGGCTTGCGCATTCTACTCCTGAGTTAATTGTTGAGAGAATGGCTAATGCTCATGCTGGGGATTACTTTGAGTTCTTGCATCGAAGTATGAAGAAGGATTAGATTAGTTTGTGGTATAGCCAGGCGAAGATCCAGACTAGGATGAATGTGTCGGCAAAGCTGAATAGTGCTCCGACGAATGCGCCGGGGATTGATACGTTGTAACCTACGCTGCTATAGAATATTGAGATTAATTTTGCTATTGATGGCGATGTTTGTGTTGCGATGATTGTTGTTAGGAAGACTATTATTGCTACTGCAATTGCTGCGGCTAGTGCTGGTTTTGTGTATTTAAATTTTTGAGATTTCTCTTTTTTCACTTTCTTTTTCATGATATGTTAATGGGGTTTTGGTTTAAGTAGTTTTTGAGGCGACATATGTTGCTATAATTTAATTTAGTGTTTTTTTTATGTAATTATATGGAAGTTAGGAAGGAATTTGTTAATAATTATGATGCTGTGGTTGGGAAATTTTGTCGACCTTATAAGGAATTTTTTAGGGTTGGTGCTGGGGCGATTCCTGTAGATGTTGAGAGTGTTTGTGATTTAGGGATTGGTTCTGGGAATTTTAGTGTTGAGGTTGTGAAAAGAATTCCAGGTGTTGAGGTTTATGGAATTGATTTGAATGGTAAGGCTTTGGAGAATGCTAAGGTGAAGATACCTGACGCGATTCTGTATGAGCGGGAGTTTTTTGACGGGGCTTTGCCGAAGACTGATTATGTTATCAGCTCGCTTGCGACACATCATTTTAGTGATGATGAAAGGTTAGCCAGGTTTGAGCAGATTGTTCGGAATGGAAAGGGTTTTGTTAATTTTGATATGTTTTTGATGAATGGAAATAGTTTGAATGATTCGATTGATTCGATTTTGGACCAGGTTAGGACTTTTAGTTCTGATGAGAAGATTCTTGGTGATGTGGCGCATGAGATAAGGGAGAATGATAATATGGCTTCTTTGAGGGAACAGAGGGAATTATTTGAGAGGATTGGAATGAAGTTTGATGTCTTGGCAACCGATGCGCCGTGGGCTGTTTATCATGTTTATTGGCCGAGTAGAAAATCGTAGTGTTTGTTGATTGCGTCAGTTATTCCTTTGTGATTTGTTAAGACTGTATTGTGTCCGCCTTGGATAATTTCTAGTTTTGATGATTTTGCTTTTTTGTGTAATTTTTCAGAGTATTGAATTGGTAATGAAGGGTCGTCTTCTGATGCTATTATGAGGATTGGGACTTCGATGTTTTGGATATTGTCTTGTTCTGGAAGATCCTTTATGAATTTCATATTGTTTTTTAATCCTTGTGGGCTTGTCGTTTCAAATCCTAATTTTGTGAAATCTTTTGGGGATTTTTGTTCTGAGAAGTTGGATAATCTTTGTTCTTTGAAAAGTGCTTTTGAATATTGTGTGTATTCTTCTGTCATTTTTTCTGGGTCTATTGAGGGGTTTATGGTTTTTATATTTGAGATTAATGGGTTTATTAGGATTAGTGATGATGTGGTGTTTTCTTCTGCATATATTGATGCTATTGCGCTGCCAATTGAATGGCCGATTATTATTGGGTTTTTGATTTGATTTTGTTCGATGATTTTTTTTAGTGTTGCGATATGGTTTGTGTTGTCTTCTGAGAAGTTGGATAGGCCGTGACCGGGTAGGTCGAATGATAGAACTGTGTGCCCTTTTGATTTAATTAGATCTGAGAGGAAGTTTAGAGATGTGTGATTTTGGAGGTCTCCGTGAATAAGAATTACTGGTTGCAGGTCATCTTTTCCTTTTGAGAATACGGTGTTTATGTCTCCCATAATATTTTATAGGATAGGAGTTTAATTACTTTTTGAATAGTTGGATTTAAATATTGTGAGTTACTTATTTTGTTGGAGACGGGAGATGTGGGTTAGTAAAATAAAGATTAATGGGAAGACTGCGCTTCTTGGGGGGTTGTGTAAGAAGTATGGGATTAAAGGGATAGGTTATCCTCTGTCAAATATTGTAAAGGATGATGAGATTTTGGTTTATTTTTTGGCGTTTTTGTTTTGTGACAGTAAGAAAAGGCTGGCACTTTTTAACGACCTTAAGGATCATCGTCGGATGGTTAATGCCGAGATAAAAGATAATTGTATAATTGGGCAAATAAGGGAGCCTATCGAGGTGGCGCCTTTATATCAGTATAATATTGTTCATGTTGATCCTATAGTGTGTAATTCTGATGGGACTGAGGTTTGGACGGTTGCTAGTTGGGATAAGTTGGAGTTGATGGAGTTTTGTGAGTTGATGGAAAATAAGTTTGGTTCTGAGTTGTTGAAGATGAGAGAGGAGCCGATTTCGAATATTTCTGTTTTGACGATTCATCCTGAGTTAACCGAGAATCAGAGGCGGGCGGTAGAGTTTGCACTGGAGAATGGTTATTATAATACTCCGCGGGATATTGGGCTTGAGGCTTTGGCTAAGATGATGGGAGTTTCTTATTCGACTTTTCAGGTTCATCTTCGGAAAGCTGAGAAGAAGCTGTTGCCTTATTTCTTTGAGAATTCGAGATAGGCGATATATGTTGTGCTAAATTTAATTACCTTTTAGTGATACTCTTTTATATGGGGGGTGTCATTTGTAGAGAAGGGACGCATGAAATTTCGGAGGGACTTATGTCTAGAATTCTTAGTCCTTATTTTTCGTCTTGTCGATATTTGAAGAGTGCGGAGTTTGAAAGTGGAGATAGAATGGGGATTCGTGGAGAGCTTGAAATACCTTCGTCTTGCTATGTAGAGAGTAGTGGGCATTTTAATGCAGTTGAGATGGTGATATGTTTTAATCAGTTGAGTTATGTTATGTTTGGTGAGGCTATGGAGCGTGGACTTTTGCCGAGGCCGAATATTAGAACGATTGAGGATTATGAGGAGATTCAATTAGGGAATGTTCTTATAACTAAGTCTGAGATGCAGTTTAAGAAAATAATTAATCCTAGTAGTTTTAGTGGTTCGGTTTATGTGAATAAGAGTAGGAAAATTAGAGATAGTCTTTTTTATTCGATGGAAACGGAGTTTCGAGATTTAGGTGATGGGCTTGCTATGGGACAATTTAGTTTAATTGTTGTTTAACACGATATATATCGCCTTAAATCTTAACTTAGCTTGGGCTTTATTTTATTTATGGGAGACGGGGCCAGTAAAGAGGTAGATAGCATTGTTGTAGCATTGCAGGAACATGCTGAGTATGGTTTGACTTTGACGGAGCTGATGACGATTTCCGGGTTGACGTATTCTGGCGTGATTAATTGTTTTGAGACGCTTGAGGATTTGGGGAAGTTGGAAATAAAGAGTGATGGGTTGTCGCGGATATATAAGTTAAAAGAATAATTATTTCTTGGATTTTTTTGTCATTTTTCTTTCGACAATTACTAGGAATGCTAGGATTCCGACTGCTGCGATAAAGATCATTGACAATGGGAGTTTCTTTAACGAGATTGTTCGGTCACCTGCTTTTCGAAGATTGTCTGCTCCTGCGAATCCTGTGTAACCTACGAGTTCTTCATCAACTGCGCCTACTACGTTTCCTACTCCGAATAGTTGTACGTTTTCTCTTTTGATTGTTGTTGTTCCGTCGGTTACTTTGATGTTGTATGTTCCGTCTTCTGAGATTAGTCTTAGAACTTTTCGGTCGCCTGCCTTGATGTTTTGTGTGTAAGTGCTTGTTTTGTCGCCGATTGTGATTTGGATTGTTTTTGTGTAACGTGTGTTTCCTTTGTTTGTTATGATTAGGTTGTCTGCTTCGATCAAGAATTCTATTTCTAGGTTTTCGCCTACGTTGAATGTTCTGATTACTTGTTTGCCGTTGAAGTTTGCTTGAATTGTCCAGATGCCGCTTGGGAAATCATTTTCTATTGGTAGGATTATTTCTTCGTTTGATGTTGCTTTTCCTTCGACTGTTTTTTTGTGTAGTGCGTCGGTTAGTTTATATGAGACCTCTTGCGATATCTCTTTAGTGTCTTCTAGTAGGATTATTTTGAATGATAGTTCTTCGCTTGGGTTGTAGTCTTCGGAGGAAAGTCCTGATATGTCGATTGAGTATTCTTGAGCTAATGTTAATGTTGTTGCAAAAATTACTAATGATAGCGCGATAAATAATCTACTCTTTTCTCCCATGTCTAGTTTAGTTGTTGATAATATTTAAATGTTGTTGTTGTTGTTGTTGTTGATAATGTTTATATAGTGATGATGTCATTGTTCTGTATGGGAGAGAGGGAAAAAGTTTTTGTGATGGCTGCGGTTGTAGTTGTGGTTTTTGTTTTTGCGATTAGTTTTAGTAATTTTGATATGCGTTTGACTGGGTATGCGGTTTTTAGTGATGTTGATGAAGGTAATTTTGATTTTGGAACTTATGATAATGTCGAATGGAATGGAAGTGCGGTTGTTCTGTCTGCGGATAATTTGAGTGGGAGTTATACTTCGCAGGTTTTTGATTCGGGGATTGAGGCTGGAGCTAGTTGGAATAGTTTGAGTGTTGTTTCTGGTGAGCCTAGTGTTGATAGATTGTATGGTGTTGATGGTTCAGGTGATGTTTATTCTTCAGTGGGTGGTGAGGATTGGGATCTTGTCGTGGATAATTATGGAAGGACTACCTCGACTAATGATTTGTTTTCTGATGATGTTTATTTGTATCTTGTTGCTGGGTCTCCTAAGGAAGTTTGGAGGTCTGATGATGGTGTGATTTGGGAGGTTGTAAATGATACTTTTTCGACGAAAGATTTGAAGGCTGGTGAGGTTGATTTGAATGGTAAATTGTATGTTCTTAATGGAGAGGGGGTTGTTTTTCAATCAATAGATTTAGGAGTGACTTGGATAACAAAAGGTGACTTTAATGCAGGGGCTAAAAATGACGCGAAAGGTATTTGTGTGGATTCGAATAATGTTTTGTATGTTATTGATGGTTCTAAAGATGTTTTCTCTTCATCTAATGAAGGGGGTGATTGGACTCAGGTTGTTGATGATTATGGTGGTGAGGATGCAGATGATATTGCTTGTGTTGGCACTGATTTGTTTATTGTAAGAGATAAACATGTTTGGAAATCTACAGATTTTGGGGTAACTTGGATAGATATAAATTCTGATGCCTTTAATGATAATAGTTTAAGGATAGATTTTGTTGATGGTATTTTATATGTTTTGGATGTCAAAGGAAGAGTTTATAATTCTACTGACGGGATAATTTGGAATCAAATTGGTGATATGAATCCGAGAGATAATGATCCTAAAGGTTTGACTTTTATGCCTGAGTCCTCTATTTTGAATTTTAGTGTTAAGTCTTGTGATGATTCTGAATGCTCTGGGGAATCCTGGGTTGTGGTTAGCGATCCCGATGATTTGGATGTTGATGATAATAGGTATTTTCAATATAAGGTTGATTTTTTTAGTCCTGATGTTAGTGTTAATCTTAGCTTAGAGGGTGTTGACGTTGATTATGATTTGGTTAATGTTATTCCAAGTGTTTTTGTTGATTCACCTTCAGAGGGTTTGTATGTTAATGGTACGTTAGATTTGAATTATAGTGTGGTTGATGATAATCTCGATTCTTGTTGGTATGGTATTGATGGTGGTGAAAATGTTTCTTTGTCTTTGTGTGCTAATATTAGTATTAGTGTGGTTGATGGGGCGCATGAATTGGTTGTTTATGTTAATGATAGTTTTGGGGAGGAAATTAGTGATTCGGTTGAGTTTAGTGTTGATAGTAATGGAGTTGTTGTTTTTGTTACGGAGCCTGTTGGAGAGAAGGATAATAGGACAGGGGTTGCTTTGGAGTATTCTATTGTTGGTGCTGATGAGTGCTGGTATAATGTTGAGACTTCGATTGGTGGAGTGGTGATTGAGAATACTAGTTTGGAAGACTGTAATGATTCTAGTTTTGATGTTGCTAGTGATGGGGATTATGTTGTGACTGTTTTTGGTAATAATAGTTTGGATAGTTTTGGATTTGCAAATTCTAGTTTTTCGGTTGATACGTCTGAGGATGTTGTTGTTATTATTGATAGTGGGACTGGTGGTTCTGGGGGATCAGGTGGAGGTTCTTTTGGTGGTGGTGTTCTTGATGCTGATTTAGAGGTTTCGAATATTAGTGCGATTGTTTCGGTTGGTGAGGAGAAGAGTTTGGTTGCTAGTGTGAAGAATATTGGTGGAGTTTCTGCTAATAAATGTAGTTTGGTTTCGGATATGGAAATTGATTCTTCGGATATTTTGAATATTGGAGTGGGTGAGATTGTTGAGTTTCCTTTTGTCCTTTCTGTTGCTGGGTTTTTGGATTTGTCCTTAAGTGTTGTTTGTTTGGATAATGTTAGTGCTGAGGTTCCTTTGGATATTGTTGTTTTGAGGCCGGAGCTTGATGTTTCGATTGATGATATTTCTTTTAAGTCTAAGAATGAGCTTTTTGTTGGTTATAGTATTGAGCCTGTTGATTCGAGAGATGATATTCTTTATTTTAGGATTATTGATTCTAATGGTGGGATTTTGATGGAGGTTTCGCAGGATGTGTCTTTGGTTTTCGGTGAGGTTTATAGTGGTGATATTGTTCTTGATATTTCTGATGTTAATGAGGGGATGTTGAAGGTTTCTGTTGGAGATGTTGATGAGGTTAGTTTTGTCGAGGAAGATTTTATTTATGAGGGTGGTGCTGGGATTACTGGTTTTGTTGGAATGAAGGTTGATGGGACTAGTATTTCTATTGGGGTTGTTGTGTTTTTGTTTTTGGTTGCGGCCGGGTTTATTATTTTTAGAATTGTTAAATTGAAGCGTGTGGTTAAGAAGAAGAAAAAGTAATTATAAATGTAGATCGTTTCCGTTTTTGTGTAGCCATTTTTTTTTGCGTTTGTAGTTTTGGTCGATTGAGGCTACTATGTTCCAGAATCTTTTTGAGTGGTTTGGTTCGATTAGGTGGGCGAGCTCGTGGATAATTACGTATTCTAGGACTGGAAGCGGGGCTAGTAGGAGTTTTGTTGAGATGTCGATTTCATTGTGGGTGTGTTTGCAGGCGCCCCATCTGGACATTGTGTATTTGTAGCAGACTTTGTTTACTTGTTTATTGAAATGTCTTTGATTGATTAGGTTTACGTGGTCGTTTAGTTCTTTGTGGTGGGCTTTGGCAAGGAGTTTTTGGAGTTGCTTTGAGATGTATTTTTGTCTGACTTGTTCATCGTGCTTGTCTGCTATTTTGAATATGATGTAATTGCCGTTTATTTTTGAGAAGTTTTTAACGGACGGTCTGATTTCTATTTTTAGTTTGTAAATTTTTGAGTGGGTTTTTAGGTAATCATTGTGGGCATATGTTTTCTTTTTTTGTTTTGCTATTGCGGTGTTTTGGATTCTTTGGGCGGCCCAGTGGATTAGTTCGTCGATTTCTTTTTGTTTGTTTTTTGTTGAGAGGTGTATTGGGATTCTTATGTTTACGCCGTGATTTGTTATTGCGACTCTTGTAGAGTTTCTTTGTTCTGTGAAGATGTTGAATGTGTATTCTTCGTTTGCGATTTTTATTAGTCTTTTTTCTAGCATTACTATAGAAGGATAGTGGGGATTTTAAAATGATGGGGTTTGTTTTGTGAGTGTTTGTTAAAATTAGCACACGGATGAACACGGATTTTCACGGATTTTGATTTGGTGGGTTGTTATTTGTTTTGGGAGTGTAGGTAATATGGTACGCAGATTACGCAGATTTTCGCAGATTTTGTTTTGGAGTGATTAGGTAGGTTTTAATATTGTGATTTGTTTGGTGTTTTATGGTAAGAGTAAGATATAGCTTTGGATGTAGGCATACAGGAAGAATAGCGAACATAAAGAAACAGAGGGGCAAATACCCTGATGTTATGAAAGATGTTGTTCGTATCTCGGATATTGTTTTGGAGATTTTGGATGCGCGGTATATTGAGGAGACGCGGAATTTGGCGGTTGAGGAGGATGTTTTGAAGCAGGGGAAGGTTTTGGTTTATGTTTTTAATAAGTGTGATTTGGTTGATGTTAAGGAGTTGGAGGAGCAGATTCCGAGTTGGATGAAGCCTTATGTTTTTGTTTCGGCTACTGGGAATATTGGGCTTCGTGAGATTAAGGCTAGGATTAAGATGGAAAGTAAGAGGATTCTCGCCGGTTGGCGAAAATCCGCTGATGGCTCGTCGCTTGTGGCTGGTGGCAAGGGGGACAAGTCTAAGTTCAATAAGAATGATGATAAAAAGGCGCGGGACAAGAAGGCTAAGGCTACGCGGGGTGAGGTTGTTAGGGATATGAGTGGGGCGAAGCGGGTTCATGTTGGGGTTGTTGGTTATCCTAATGCTGGGAAGAGTTCTGTGATTAATTTTATTACTCGGAGGGGTGTTGCGAAGACGGCTAAGCAGGCTGGGTTTACAAAGGGGATGCAGAAGATTCGGTTGAGTGAGGATATACTTATACTTGATACGCCGGGGGTTATTCCAGTGGACAAGTATTCTACTGAGAGTAAGACTTTTGCGCGGGATGTGAAGGTCGGGGGGCGGACTTATAGTGATGTTAAGGATCCTGAGGATGTTGTTTATTATTTGATGACTGCGCCTGCGCCTAAAGATGCGGATAATGTGACTAAATCAGAGCAGATGTTGATTGATGAAGCCGTGAATAATGCTACGGCTATTGAGGAATTTTATGGAATTGAGGCTGAAGGGAACGCTGAGGATTTGATTGAGGCATTGGGAAAGCAGAAGGGGTTTCTTGGTAAAGGTGGAAAGGTTGATGTTGATAGAAGTGCTAGGATTATTTTGAGAGATTGGCAGAAGGGTGATATTGAGGTTTAGAGTTAATTTTTGAATATAACAAAGAATATAAGTTAAGGTTATTTGAATTTTTTATGACACAGAGAATAATAAGTTTTGATGCGAGATTTAATGGACGTAAAGGAGATGAGATTAGAGTTACTGAGGGTTGGCGGAATGGAGAAAGGGCAAATAGAATAGAGAATATAACTTCTGGAAACACTAGCGCCATTACTCGTGGAATGATGCTTGATCCTCCGAAAGAGTTGAATCCTCCTTTATGTGGAAAGGTTGTTTCTGTTAAATCAGTAGGTGGAGGTTCGGAAATAGCCATAGAAGAAATAGTCGAGGAATTAGCTGTGGTTATTTCTGATGGGGAGGAAAAGAGTTACGATTTCTTTATTTCTCATGCCTCAGAGGATAAAGAGTCATTTGTTGATGGATTGGCTGAGGAGTTAAAGAAGCTGGGGATTACTGTTTGGTATGACAACTTTGAAATGGATTGGGGGCATGATTTGAGACCAAATATTGATGAAGGTTTGAGGCAGTGCAAATATGGAATCGTTGTTCTCTCAGAAGCATTTCTTGGAAAGAAAAAATGGACTGAATATGAACTTAATTCTCTTTTCGCCAGAGAGACAGCGGGCAAAAGAATGGTTTTTCCAATTTGGCACGAGATTGATAGAGAGGATGTTTTAGAGTACAGTCCATTATTGGCAGATAGAATCGCATTAAGGTCTCATGAGTTGAATAAGATTTTGGAGAAATGTACTATCCTTTCTGGAAAAGAATTTGACAATCCTGAAGAGTCTGGAGATGACCACGAGAGCTCAGGCTTTTCTTCAGTCGAGTCTGCGTTTGGAGAACCCGTGTCTGATGACATAGATAGAGGAGCGGGAGACATCTTTTCTGGAAGCATGATGACTTATGATAAGATTATTAGTATGATTGAGAAATCGACAGCTTCTGATTGGGAGTATGATGATTTGGAAGGAATTTTTACCTATAAGCCCAATGTTAGTTTAACCATGAAGAGATTGGACACAGATGTTGAGAATGTTTTTCCTGAACCTTGGTCAAAAAAATTCCCTGATCCGAATGGATATACAGTGATATATAATATTTTTTATGGGAACTCCTTTATTAAAAAAGAGTATTTTGTCGGTGTTGATGGGTTTAGAGGATATATTCCTTATCCTGAAGATGGATACTCAGATAACCCGAAATTGACCAAATGGAAATATAAGATTGGAGAGATAATTCATTCGAAGGTCGGTTTTCCTGGTCCAGTTTATTCTTATGATAGCATGTTAAAACGGGCAAATATTTCTTTGGTTGAATAATTCTAAGTTACACGAGCGGAGACAGACGACGACCGCGATTACTTTATTTGTTACATTTGGATAGTGGGGTGGTGTTGGTGCTTGGGGTGGACGGACGACTGGGGATGACGACTACGACTACGGATGACGGATGGACGACCATTTGGGGAAATAGAATTATTCTTTGACTCTTGTTTCTTTGTATGCGGGTGAGCTGTTTAGTCCTAGTTCAGCTTCTGAGAAATATCTTTCTACACTGTCCATAGTGCCATTAATTATGTTTTGTTGAATGGATGGGTTTTGGCTAACTTCATTGGATAATCCGACTAAATACATTAGTCCCATTTTAAGAGAGGTGTGGACTTGTAGGCTTAGCTCTTGTGACATTACTGAACTTTCGAGAGACATTAGGTCCGTTTGTGCTACGGCTTGAATCCCGATGAAGTTTTCTTCTTCTAATGCTGGCTTAATCATTAGGTTATAATGGTTCATGATTTCTGCAGCTGTTCTTGTAGCTTGATTTTCAGTATCTGTGTTCATGATTTTTTTAGCTTTGTGATGTTTTTAAGAATTTAGTTGCTCAAGTTACACGAGTGGGATGATGTTGGTGCTTGGGGCGGACGGACGACCGGGGACGATGGACGAGTTTTGGGGAGTGTGGAGTGACTGGGGGAAGGGTTAAAGTTAAGTAGTTGCTTTTCTTTGATGTTTTGCGAAGAAGGGAAGACTGGGAAGGATAAGAGTGAAAGGAAGTGATTAAGAGAATAAAGGGATGGAGCTTAGAATGGAGATAGCTTGGTTGTCTATTCTAAAGGCGGTGTTGATACTGGTTGGGATTGTTGTGTTGTTGTCTTTGTTGCAGTTTATTCTCAGTGTGCGTCCTCCGAGGTTTTATAGCGACAATAAGCCTTTGGATTATGGATTGAAGTATGAAGATGTTTCTTTTGTGACGAAAGATGAAATGAAGATAAGTGCTTGGTTGATTGAGTCGGACAAGAGTAATGGGACAGTTATAATCGGGCACGGGTATCCTTTTGATAAGGGAAATGTTTTGCCTGTTGCGAAGTTTCTTTATCCAGATTACAATTTGCTTTTTTATGACCATGGGTATTTTGGGGAGAGTGAGGGCAAGATGACGACTGTGGGGTTGAGGGAAGTTTTAGATGTGGAAGCAGCGGTGGAGTTTGTTAGGGAGAGAATGGGTGAGAATGAGTCGATTGGATTGTATGGTTTTTCTCTGAGTGCTTCTGCGATGATTATGGCTAGGCCTAGGGTTAATGCGATTGTTTCAGATTCGGCATATGCTGACCTTGGCAATCTTGTGAGACATGTTTACAGGATTTTTGGTCCTTTGAAATATCCTTTTGTTTGGATGACCAATTTATATTCTAAAGTATTTTTTGGGAAGTTTCCTTCTGAGATTTCTTCTGCTAATGCGCTAAGGGGATATGATGTCCCTGTTTTGGTTATTTATGGGGAGAAAGATAGTCAGATACCTATTGAGAATGCATATGAGTTAAAGCAAAGTAATTCGAATGTGGAACTTTGGATTGTTGAGGGTGCTGATCATGGACAGGCATATGCGTTTAATAAAAGAGAATATGAAAAGAGGATTAAGACTTTTTTAAGTAAGAATATGTAAAGAGAATTATTTGATTGCATAGAGGTGATGATTGAGTAGGGACGCGTTTGAGTTTTGATTATTATGATGTAATTATGATGTAATTATCACATAAATACTTTTAAAGTGAAAGGTGTATTCGTTTGCATGAAAGGGATGAATTTAATTTTGGTGAGCGTTGTTTTGATGCTAGCTTTTGCTGGTTTTGTCTACGCTGAGGTTAATGATACTTTGGGTAATGACACAGTTGTTGAAATTGATGGGGCTTTGTTGGATGAGGGTCAAGTTGAGCAGATTGATTTTGTAATTGGAGATGGGGATGTTGTTCAGGATAGGGAAAGTATTTTTGATAGAGTTGTTGGTTATGTTAGCGGTGTGATTGATAAGATTAATGAGGTTCATGAGAATATGTTTTATATTTTGATTATTGTTCTTGGGGTTTTGTTGTTGATTGTATATTCTGTCTTTTTTGATTCTTCTTCTGCTAGGGTTTGTTTTGCTAAGGCTATTTCTCTTCATCGGCGAGGTGAGAAGGCGCATGTGAATGGGAATCATGAGAAGGCTCATAAGTTGTATGGTAAGTCTTATTTGTTTAGGGAAAAAGGAGAAGGAATGGTTTCTGGGAGATCCGATGAGAGCGAAAATTGATGATAATTTTGAGCGTTTGGGTTCTAGTACTGGATTGATAGGTCGAGATATTGAGAAGGATGAGATTGTTTATCGAATAGCTTCTGGGAACATGTTGTTGATTGAGGGTTCGAAGGGTGTTGGTAAGACTGCTTTGTTGAAACATGCTATTGAGAATTTTAGGGGTTTTGGAAAGGTTATTTATATTGATGTTGGTACTTTTGGTAAGAGGCTTGATGTTGCAAGGTTGTTGAAGGGTCGGCCTCGGGGGATGATTCTTTTGATTGATAATATTCAGGATCTTAGTGAGAGCAACAATAAGAAGATTAAGTATTTTTATGATCAGGATTATGTTAAGTCTGTTGTGTTTACTACTGAGGATGCGAAAGCGGTTAAATGGACTGCTGCGATAGAGAGTAGGGTTGGACGGAATGTTTTGAAGTTGAAGGCGATTGGTAAGAGTGATGCTTTGAAGGTTGCCCGGGAAAGATTGAAAGATGATTTTGTGATTAGTGATGATGTGCTTAGTGAGTTGTATAAGGAGTCTAAGAACTTGAAGAGATTTCTGATGAATTGTGATTTGCTTTGTGGGCTTTTGGATAGGGAAGAGAGAGTTGAGGCTGAGGTTAAGGATGTTGCAAAGGTTGCTGTTGACAATGTTTTTGATAAGTTTGTTGAGGGTTGTTTGGAATGTAATGGGGAGCTTGTGGAAGTTGGTGGACATTTTCGATGTAAGAATTGTGATTCGTTTTGTGATGAGTGTGGGCTTTTGAGTGATGAGGATTTTTGTCCTAGTTGTGGTGCTAAAATTTTAGCAGTGGAGGTGGAAGATGAATAAGATGTGGTATAATGAGCTTGGGTTCCATAGTAATCCGTTTAGTATTAAGCCTGCGGCGTTTCATAATGAGTTGTTTGGGAATAAGGCTACTATTAATAAGATTATTAAGAAGTTGAAAAAGCCGGGAATGGTTTGTATTTTTGGAGAGTTTGGGTCTGGGAAGACGACGGTTTTGAAGAAGATTATAAGGGAATTTCGTAGTGATGATTTTAAATCTAAGAAAATTATTTATTATAATTGTAATCAGAGTGAGGAGTCTATTGATTATGATAAGTTGCTTGTTAATGCTGGTGGTTTTTTCGGTCGGATTTTTGGGACTCGGAAAAGGGGAATGATGCTTTTGCTTGATGAAATGCAGGATATGAATGCTCGAGATTTGGAGAGATTGAAAGAGTATTATGATGATGGTTTTTTTCGGTCGGTTGTTTTTGTTGCTAAGTCTAGTGAGATTGAAGTGCCTGAGGATTTGGCGGAAGAGATTGGTGAGAATATGTTTGTTTTGGGGAATATGAGTAATAAGGATGCTGTCTTGATGATTAGAAAGCGGATTGGAGATTTGAAGTTTTTTGGGGATGATATGATTGTGAAGATTTTTAAGAAGGATGGGAATTCGCGGAGTTTCTTGAAGAATTGTGAGGATGTTGCACGAGTTGCGTTTGAGAGCGGGGCTGATACTGTTGGTGTTGAACATATCGAGAAAGTTTTAGGGTAAAGGTTAAATAGTTGTTCTATTCTGTTTTGTTGTGGTTGAGCTTGCTAAAAGTAAGGTGACGACGGGTAGAGATATTTTGGGAGTGTTAGTTGTGATTGTGATTTTTGTGATTTTTATTTTGGCGTTGAAATCTCTTTCTTTGGGGGGTGAGGTGATTGAGTTGGATGGTGTTGAGATTAGTGAATATGAAGGGGAGGATTTGTCTTCGATTAATGATTTTAGAGAGAATTCGATCAAGGGTCCGCAGTATGTTGATCTTGATGAGTATCGTTTGAGGGTGACTGGTTTGGTTGGTGAAGAAAAGAGTTATACTTATGGTGAGGTTATTCGTCGTCAGAGTTATTCTAAGGTTGTGACTTTGGATTGTGTTGAGGGGTGGAGTGCTACGATTTTGTGGGAGGGGATTATTTTGCGTGAGTTGTTGGAGGAAGTTGATATTTTGGATGGAGCGAATACTATAATTTTTCATGCCGAGGATGGTTATACTACTTCTTATCCGATTGGTTATATTATGGATCAGGATATTATGATGGCTTATAAAATGAATGGGTTGACTCTGATTCCTGAAAGGGGTTTTCCTTTTCAGTTGGTTGCTGAGGATAGGTGGGGATATAAGTGGATAAAGTGGATAACGAAAATTGAGTTTAGTGATGATGAGAGTTATGAAGGGTTTTGGGAATCGAGAGGATATTCCAATGAAGGGTATTTGGATGAGAGTTTTTTCGAATGACGGAAGGGTTAAGTATGAAGGATGTGTTTCCTTTTTATGGTTAAGTTGAAACGGATAAATAAATATATTAGTGATTCTGGTCTTTGTTCTAGGCGGGAGGCTGATAGGTTAGTTGAAGCCGGACGAGTTGAATTGAATGGGGAGAAGTCCCTGACTGGTGCGAAGGTTGGTGTAGATGATGAAGTTGTTGTTGATGGTAAGTTGATTGAGACTGAGAAGGAGAGGGTTTATCTGGCGTTTAATAAACCGACTGGTGTTACTTGTACTACTGATCTTCGTAATGAGGATAATATAATTGATTTTATAAATTATAATGAGCGGATTTTTCCGATAGGGCGTTTGGATAAGATGAGTGAGGGTTTGATTTTTTTGACTAATGATGGGGATATTGTGAATAAGATTTTGCGGGCTGGGAATTTGCATGAGAAGGAATACGTTGTTAAAATTGATACGAAGATTACGGATGAGTTTATTGATAAGATGAGCTCTGGTGTTAAGATAATGGGGACTAAGACTTTGCCATGTAAGGTTGAGAGGAAGAGTAATTATTCTTTTAGGATTACTTTGATACAGGGGCTTAATAGGCAGATTAGGAGGATGTGTGAGGCTCTTGGTGTGAGGGTTAGTAAGTTAAAGAGGGTTCGGATTATGAATATTACTCTTGAGGGTATTAGGTGTGGGGAGTTTAGGTATTTGACTGAGGCGGAAATTGGTGAGATTATGAGGGCTGTTCACTTGAGTAGTGGGACTGAAGAGGCTTCGGAGATTGGGATTGAGGAGTGATATGTCACTTCTTAGTAATTACAGAATGCATAGTCTTATATAGGCGTTTTTCGGTTTTTTGTTATGGAATTTAAAGAATTAAATATTATAGAGCCGGTTTTGCGTGCGCTTGATAGTCGTGGCTATGTTAATCCGAGTCCGATTCAGGAGCAGACTATTCCTTTGTTGTTGGAAGGTAAGGATGTGATTGGGATTGCTCAGACTGGTACTGGGAAGACTGCGGCGTTTGTTGTACCGGTTTTGCAGAAGCTTCATGAGAGTTCTGAGCTCAGAAGTAAGCATCCTAGGGCTTTGATATTGGCACCGACTCGGGAATTGGCTGTGCAGATTGGGATGAGCTTTGAGGCTTATGGTAGGTTTTTGAATTTGAAGCATTTGGCTGTTTATGGCGGAGTTAGTATTGGGCAGCAGATTAAGTTTTTGTCTCATGGGGTTGATGTTTTGATTGCTACTCCTGGGCGTTTGATAGATTTGATGAATCAGGGTAAGGTTAATTTGAGGCAAGTTGAATTTTTTGTTTTGGATGAGGCTGATCGTATGCTTGATATGGGATTTGTTCGGGATATTAAGAAGATCGCTTCTGCGATTCCGACAGAGAGGCAGGGTTTGTTTTTTTCGGCTACTATGAGTAATACTGTTGCGGATTTGACTTTGGACTTTTTGAAGAATCCTGTTCGTGTTGATATTACTCCTGAGTCTACTCCTGTTGAGAAAATTGAGCAGTGTGTTTTTTTTGTTGATCAGTTAAAGAAGATTGAGTTGTTGTTGGATTTGATTAAGGGTGGGAGCATGAGTAAGGCTTTGGTTTTTGTTGGAATGAAGTATCGAGCTGATAAGATTGTTAGGGCTTTGGCTCAGGCTGGTATTAGTGCCGAGGCTATTCATGGGAATAAGTCTCAGTATCAGAGGGACAGGGCTTTGAATAATTTTAAGAGTGGGAAGGCTAGGATTTTGGTTGCGACAGATATTGCTGCTCGAGGAATTGATGTTAAGAATATTGGGCATGTGATTAATTTTGATTTGCCGAATGAGCCTGAGAATTATGTTCATAGGATTGGTAGGACTGCTAGGGCTGGGACTGAGGGGATTGCTTATTCTTTTTGTGCGGCTGAGGATCGGAATTATTTGAATCAGATTGAGAGGATTACTAAGAAGAGGCTTGAGCATGCTGATCATAAATATCATTCTGTTGCGGCTAAGAATGCAACTGGCGTCGCGGCTCGTCCGAAGCCGCGTAGAGGACAGAGGACTGGTGACGGAGGACGGGGCGGTGATAGACCGAGAGGACGTGGTGGAAGTGATGGTCGTGGAAATGTTCGAAGAAAATCCAGAGGAAATGCTCGTGGAAATGGTGGACATGATGGTCGAGGTAGGAATGGACGAAGTGGTAGAAGTAGATCTAGTGGTAGTAGTGGTGGTTCATCTAGAAGCATACGAAGTGGAAGACATAGAGATAGGCGATAGGAATTTAAGTAATAAGTAATTCTATATATTATGGGGAGGGATATTGATATTTTGTTGAAGGAGAGGTCGCAGACATATAGGAAAAATAAATATTCTAAGAAGGGTCGTGAAAAAAAATATGTATCTATTATACCTTTTAGAGATATTGATTTGGATGATGATATTGTGGATGTTGATGATTTTGATTTGAAGGGTAGATCGCAGGCTAATCGGAAACGTAGATTTTCGAATGAAGGGGATTTTATTCTTGATAAGCCTTTTGTTGGTTTATATGATATTCGTAAAGGATTCGATTGGGTTGATTTGAATTAGGATAATATTTCTTGTTTTGGGATAATATTATGGTTATTTTTATTGTTATTGAGTAGTAACCGATAAATGTATAAATGGAGTTTTTGGGGATAAGATATGACTATAATAGGATCTGCAATGTCGGCGGCTGAACTGGTTCATGAAGCCAGAGTTGTTGAAAGAATCATAAGTAAGGATGTATCTAGTTTATTAGATATAGGTAGCGATAAGCCTCCGAAAGCAGCAGCAGAATTTAAGAAAAGATATAATCATTTAGATGTATACCATTATAAGGATAAAGGGACTTCTACAAAAGATTCTATGATGAAAAATTTTCCTGGTGTAAAATTGATTAATAGCTTTTCTGAATTGCAAAATGAGGGACAATATGATATTGTGACAGCGTACTATACACTTCATGAGTTTGAAAGACCTGTGGAGGTTTTAGAAAGGGCTTTGAGTAAGTTGAAAACTGGTGGTATATTAGTAGTTAAGGAATATAATGCTATAGACTTTGCTGAACACGCTAAAACAAAAGATTGGAATTTGCCCCAAAAGAGATCTAATTTTTCATACATATTTAATAATAATATTGAAGAAGGTGTTCTTGGATATACAAATGGAAAACCTTTAACTCTGAAGAAAATAGATAAAAATATAGGTAAGGGTCTTGTGATTGAGCCGGAATGTGTGAAACAGCATATAAGATTTGGAAAGGATTATTATTATGATATGTTTTCATCTTTTGGAGTTGTGGAGCAGGATATTACTTTTAATACTGTTATGACACCTTGGGGAAGAGTTTCGAAATCATTTTTTTATGTAGGCAGAAAGGAATAATTATCTAAAAAGAGGCGTTAATATTATAAAGTCTAAACTGTGTTTTTTGGAATGAATATTTTCAGAAAGGTTGCTGGTTTGTCGCTTGTTGGTTTTGGTGTAGCTATTGGTGGTTGTGATGTTGGTGATAGGAGTTCTTCGGATATGAATGATGCTTTTGGTGAATCTGCTTTGGTGGGAATGGTTGATGATGTGGAGAGTATTGATAGTGGAATGCTTTTGAAGAAGGCTACTTTGGAAGATAGTTTTGTTTTTATTGATGCGTGTAAATATGATGAGCCGATTGATAAGCAGATTCGGGAATATGGAGGAGGAGAAAGGGGTCGTGCAAAAGTTGCGGCGCATATTGCAGAGATAAAGAGTTCTTGGATTGATTTGGCTTATGAGCATAGGAAGAGTGACGAGGTTATTCCTGCTGAAGCTTATTTGACTATTGCTAGGGAGAATGGGGCGAAGCATGAAGCGTTTTATGATGGGCATACTAATCAGATAGATGAAGACGTTGTGGCGGCTCAGGCTAAGATTGGAGAGGTTTCGACTATGTATTTTAGGAAGATTTTGAAGGCTAATGAGGGCGAGGTTGATAATAAGAATTTTACGCAGCAGCATTATGATATGGTTCGGGCGAGTTTTAGTGAGGATGAATATGAGGAGTATTATAAGGATTTGACGGTGGCTGTTAGTGAATATTATGGTGCTTTGCATGATACACTTGGTTGGCTTAAGGGCGTGGGGGAGCCAAAGATTAATGCGATGAGGGAGAATTCTTTGAAGCATTATGAGGCGATTAAGGAAAAGGTATATCCTAAAGAATTATCCGGAAGTAAGCGTTAAAGTTATAAATTTGGAACTATAGGAATTTTTAAGATGACCGATTTAACAAGAAGAAATTTTTTAGGAGTGGCAGCACTTGCAACTTTGGTTGGTGTTGGGGGTTGTAGCTTTAGTGTTGGTGGTATGCCTGTTGTTGATAGGAGAGATTATTCGGACAAAAGTGTTTTGATAAAAAAGGCTGATAAGGAGAAGAGGACTTGGGGGAATGTTGTTGATTTGACTGATATTTATATGAGTACTGGTGAGGTTGAGAAGGCGCGTGGGGTTGCTAGAGAGGCTGATAGGATAGATCCTTATAGAGGTGCTGGTTGCAGGGATCGTATTGCTAAATATGAAAAACGTTTGAGGAAGAAGTAATGGGTTCGGATCGTGATAATGTTTCTTATGGTATGATGACAGGTGTTGCGGCTTTCATTGGGGGTGCGTTTACGGCTATGGGTTGTTATGACAATTGTTGCGAGTCAAAGGCTCTTGGCTTGTCTCTTCTTGTTGTCGCCACTGCCACTGCTCTTATGAATGTTCCAACTGCGTGCGGGGAGATTAAGTGGCTTTATCGGGGTTTTTCCGTAGGTTATAAAGCACGGAAGCGTGGGAAGAACACTGGTAGAAAATATCTTGCTGGTGTTGAAAGCTTAGTTTGATTTTTTGACTTTGGGTTTCTTTGTGAATTCTTTGAAGAACGTGAATTCTTTTAGTAGTTCTGGAATTGTCCATAGGATTGCGACGAAGCCCATTATGAAAATGTAGATGCTATAGTTTTCTTCGCTTGAGCCTGGGAATGGTTTGCCGGTTAGTGAGAAATATATTAGGGAGACACCGGCGTATAGTAGGATTACTGCTAGGAATTTTGAGATGATTTCTTTTGGGTCTTTGATAATTTTTCGTTCTTTGATTAGAACTGTTAGATAATAGATGACGAAGACTGATACGATGATTAGGTATTCTATTGATATCATGGAATACTAATGCATCTTAGGTATATAAAGTTTAATAAAAAATAAAATTGTTTTGTTCGTGTCTAAAGGCCTTGTCGGCAGTCATAGATCGATTTAGAGTTTTCATAGTAGTTTATCTTCTAGCTATCCAACCGTCGCCGCTTGCTTCCCAAGCTGCGCCTTTCATTGCTCTATCGATCGCACGAATTACGGAGTCGCCGAGTTGTCCTCTGTCGATTGATCCGCCGTTGTCTGATTCGAATTGCAGTTTAACTATCATCTTTTACCTCCTTGATTATTTTAGTGATTTTTTCTTTATATAGAAATATGAATTGGGAAGTATATTTAGGATTGTAATTTGATTTATATAGCATTTTACTTTTGAGTAGTTGTAGAGAATTCTGGAGTGGTGACTGGCGGTTTTGGGCGTAATAGTATAATGGTATATTGGTGTAATGGTGGGGGGAATGCGACTAGACCGCTGCGCTGCCAGATCGGAACTGGGGTTCCTGCCAGACCGCTTTGGGAGTGGGTGAAATGGATTGTTATTCTTGAAGATATAAATTGTTATAAAGTGTCCTTGTTGGTTATTTTTATGGGAGATTTAGAGAAACAGAGGAAAGAACTTTTTGAGAGACTTGAGTCTGATGCGCCTAATTTTTATGAATGGCTTAAGAGTGAGCATGGTTCTTTAGATATTGTGGAGCCAAGGAATCCAATTCTGACCAATTTGAATGTTAATGATTCTGTAGAGTATAAGTTTGTTCTTGTAGGACCTGAAGGGGGTTTGGATAAAACAAAGGTTAGAGTTAGTGCTAGTAGAAGTGAGGGGTGTGGGCTTTCGTATGGTATTTCTGTGAAGGTTTCTGATTCTCCAGGTGAGGATCCTGTGATTTTGAGAAAAATGAATGTTATTTGGATAAGTGATAATTTAGGAGAATATATTGAGCAGAGTGAAGGTGGCGTTGTTCTTAATTATACTGGGAGAGGATGTCCTGAGAAGCATGGTGTTTACCCTGTGGCTTTTGAAGAGTCGGATCGCGCTTATATAGATAATAACAATAAGAGGATAGTTGTGCCGAAAGGTTTGGAGACGCTTGGTTTTGATGAATTGAAAGCTAATTTGTCTGAGAAGGTTGGAGGAATTGGGAAGATAGGAACATCTGTTTATTCAAGTAAAGATCCTGAAGATAGTGATATTCCTTTTCCATAATACTTCAATTTCGATTGGAGTTATCGAGTCTTTTATATAGTAGAGTATATAGATTTTTTTATGGAAGACAAATCTATTATGGTTAATCTTGGGGATGAGAAAGCGAAGGAGATTTCGGAAGTAATTGGAAGTAAGAGTTGTAATAAGGTTTTGAATTTGTTGGCTGAGGGTGATTTGACTGTTAGTGATATTTCTGGGAAGTTGAAGATGCCGATTAATACGGTTGATTATAATGTTAAGAAACTCCGGAAGGCTGGGTTGATTGAGAAGGCATCGCATTTTTGGAGTGTTAAAGGGAAGCGGATGCCGACCTACAAGGTTTCAAATAGGAAGATAATTATTAGTCCGAGAAAATCTATGGCAAAGATTTTTGGTTGGACTTTGGGGTTAACTGGATTGGTTGCCTTGACAATTAGAGAGTTTACGAAGGTGACTGATATTGTAACTGATGATTTGGTGGTTGGTTCGAGTAAGATTTTTGCTGAGACTGCTACGGCTAGTTTAGAATCTGCACCTGTAATTTTGGATGGAGCCCAAGGTGGTAGTGCGGGGTTTATTCAATTCTTAAGTGGAGTTAGTCCGTGGTCGTGGTTCTTGTTTGGGGCTTGGTTTGCTATATTTTTGTTTTTTGCATTTACTCTATATATTGAAAGGAGGAATAGATAATGAAGAAAATAGATAATTCTGTTAAGATTACTGGAATGATTGTTTTGGCAGTTCTTGTGATAGCATTTTTTGTTATCGGGGCTTTTACTTCTGTCGTTGAGCGAGAAACTATTCGAGCGGATGGAGAAGCTGTTGTTAGTGTTATGCCGGATATTGTGAGTATTCAGTTTGCTGTAGAGACTACTGGCGATACTTCGAAAGAAGCTAAAGGCAAAAATTCTGAAATCGTAAATGATGTTGTTGAATCTTTGATGAATAAAGGATTTGACCGTGAGGAAATTGAGACAATGAATTTGAATATTTATGAGGAATTTGATTGGAGTAAAGACAAGCGAGAGTCAATTGGATTTAAAGCAACTCATGAAGTTCGTGTAAGATTTGATGCCGAAGATCAGCCTGAGTTAGGACCGATTGTTGATACTGGTGTTGATGCTGGCGCTTTGCTTCGTTTTATCAATTTTGAATTAAGTTCTGAGTTAGAGAGTGAATATAGGGCCCAGGCTTTGGAGTTGGCAGGTAGCGATGCTAAGATGAAAGCGGAGGCAATGGCTAAAGGTGTCGGAGGAAAGTTAGGTAAATTAGTTTCTGTTAGTGAATCTGATTTTGGATACCAGCCTTTTATGGCTTATGACTCTAGAAGTTTTGAAGCTGGAGCTATTGTGGATAATTCAAATGAAGAAACGCCAATCCAAATTGGAGAACGAGAGGTTCAAGGTAGAATTTCAGTTGTTTACGAAATAAAATAAAAATAATTTTTTATTCTCTTTTATTTTTTAGAGATTTTTTTTATTTGCATTTGCAATCTTTGCATTTGCATGTGCCGCAGGCTTTGCAGCCGCCGCATTTGGGGCAGTTTTTGTTTCCGCAATCGCATTTGTCCATTTGTATACCTCTTTTTAGTTATCCCAACGTTTTTGTTAGGGGGCTGGGATATAAATAATTTTGGATAGGTTTATTAATTTGTAATTTCTTTTATTTGTTATGGGGTTTTGGCCGATAGTACTTAATGTTCTTAGGAATAGTGATGTTGTGTTGTTGTTAGTGGATGCTCGGATGTCGGATATTACTCAGAACTCTGAGATTGTTTCTAAGGTTGAGAATATGCGAGGGAAGCGTTTGGTTATTGTTTTTAATAAATCAGATCTGGTTTCTAGGAAGGATATTGAGAAATTGAAGAAGGAATATCCTAATGCTTTTTTTGTTTCGGCTTCTAAGAAGATTGGTGTTGGGAAGTTGAAGGCGGCTTTGGATAATATGGCAGAGAATTGGGAGAGGCCTTCGCTCCGGGTGGGGCTTGTTGGTTATCCAAATATTGGGAAATCTACTTTGATTAATTTGCTTGCGCCTGCTGCTAAGGCTAAGGTTTCGCCCGTTTCGGGGACCACTAAGAAGACTTTATGGGTTCGGAATGGACGACTTCGTATTATGGATTCGCCAGGGATTATTCCTTATGGGGATAAAAAGGTTCAAATTGGAATGACTGCTTCTAAGGATCCGCATAAGATTAAGAATCCGGAGAAGGTTGCTTTGAAGATAATTGAGTTTATGGCGAAGAAGGATCCGGCTTTGTTGACTAAGTATTATAATGTTGATTTGGAGAAGGTTGGGGAGGGGGTAGATAGTGAGACTGGGGAAACTGGTATGGATTATTATGAAGCGTTTGAGGAGATTGGGCGGAAGATGGGGTATTTGGTTAAGGGTGGCGAGGTTGATGAGAATCGTGTTTGTATTAAGGTAATTGATGATTGGCAGAAAGGGCGAATAATGATGAAGTAGAGTGTTACTTGTTAGTGGTTACAAATAGAAAGGTTTAAAAACGTTATTTTCGATTAGAAATTATGAGAATTGGACTGGAAAGACCCGTTTCTTATATTACGGCTTATAATAATATAGAAGTGGATGAAGGAGCATTGGTAAGTGATTTGATGGAAGTTCTTAATTTGGATTCTGTTCATCCGTTTTATTTAGATCAAGCTGGAGATAGACAATCATCTGGAGTTGTTTCTGCGGATAGTAAGTTGGTTGATGGTCAGGATTATAGGGTTCATTCAAACAAGACACCTGAGACAGAAGAAAGATTGAGTAATTCTAATCGAAAATATGTTGAGTTTGATATTAATGCAGCCGTTAATAGAAGAAAGCTGAATGTTCTTGAAGGTTGTTGAAGTTAGTTTTAAGGGTTTTTATTAAGGCAATTTATAATGAGATAAACGCAGGGAAATTAATCCCCGCGGTGCTGTTGGATTATCATTTTCATTCTTTCGAATAAAATAATAATCCGCGGGCGGCAATAGTAAAAATTAATTTGTTTTTTTAAAGGTGGTGATTGGGTAGAATAAAATTTAAATAGCTTGTCTGTTTGGTTTTATTATGGGTGATAAGGAGAGGAATGTTTCTAAGGAATTGAGCGATAGGATTCGTGGGATACAATGTAATTATCGAGTTAATCATGAGAGAGTAAGTGTTCCGTTGGACTGTTTTGTTGAGGAGGATGTTGTTTATCAGATGGTTGTTGGTAAGGGAAGTAAGCGGGTCGGTTATGTTAAGGCTGGTGTTGCGTATAGAGGTATTTCTAGGGATAGTGTATCTTTGTAATGAGTATGGAGTATAGGTAAGGAGAGTTGGTAGGAAGTAATAAATAGTTGTTTTGCATTATATTGTTATGAACCCGATTAGTGAATTGAAGCAAGAGCATATTGCGATTGAGCGGGAGATATTTGAGCTTGAGAGTATTATGGAGGACGAAGTGATTAATTATCCTAATTTGGTGCATACTTTTAGGAAGTTTTGTGAGCTTTGGAATCCTCACGAGAGGCGAGAGGAGGAGGTTTTTTTGATCATGGAGAGGGAGAATATTAGGGTGCCTACTCATATGATGACTTGTGAACATAAAGATATTTCGGGGCATATTCAAAATGTTAAAGGGGCGATTAATCTTGGGAATGATTATGAGATTAAGAAGTCTTTCGTTGAAGATTTGAGAGTTGTTATTGATAAGGTTCGTAGTCATATGATGCAGGAAGATGAGGTTCTTTATACGCTTGTATTGAATGAGTTTACCGAGGAAGAGTTGGATGAGATGTCTAAGATTCTTGAGGGAAAGTCGGAATAATTCTGAAGATTGAGTCCCCCCACCCGTAAGCGAGTAGTTTTGTAACCTGTTCTAGGGATAAAATATTTACCTTTTTATTAAGCTCAGGGCTTAATGTTTAGTTTATTTTTATTCTGCCGAATACCCCATGGCTTGCCGTGGGGATGAAACCTTGGCAAACTTCTTAAGTCAGAATAATGATTACTAGTCATGGAAGATGAACTTCGTAAATCTGCACACAAAGTTTTTAAGAT
>Ga0233410_10000056_pt1 | contig 36836 bp, 50 predicted proteins | sample Na_anoxic_1_MG_FD_179869 | JGI IMG/M metagenome (GOLD analysis project Ga0233410, IMG submission 179869) | Seawater microbial communities from Saanich Inlet, British Columbia, Canada - Na_anoxic_1_MG | ecosystem: Environmental > Aquatic > Marine > Inlet | place: Canada: British Columbia...
TTAAAAACTTTGTGTGCAGATTTACGAAGTTCATCTTCCATGACTAGTAATCATTATTCTGACTTAAGAAATTTGCCAAGGTTTCATCCCCACGGCAAGCCATGGGGTATTCGGCAGAATAAATGCTATGCCAACAATAAGTACAACTGTTCTCTTCTTCATATAACCAACACCCAAAACAAGTACTTAAACCTTGCGACGACGACGGCGGCGGCGGCCGTGTATCTGGGAACGAACGTTCCCTAAATTGCCTTCCTGCCTTCCTTCCCTTTCCTCCCCCGTGGTCGTCAGTCCCGCAAACCATCCCTACGCTCTAGTAATCGCTACGCTCCAAAGAATTGTTCAACCAAGCGACGTCGTCGTTCCGTCCGTCCCCATTCCCACCGGATATCGCTATACTCATGTATCTCACAAAGCACCCTGTAGAATATCTTAATCACAACAACAAACCGCAGAAGAACCACAAAGCTCTCCATCGTCTCCGTCAGAAACAAAGGTATATCCTTCAGCAGAACAAGCATGATCCTTGCCCGAAGGACTTCCCTCATAAAGCACACAAAAGCCATCAGAAGAAACAGCTCTTCCGACAATATCTTCACACATAGATGAGCATTCTAACACATCAACACATGCACCATCAGCACAAAGAACACAACCTGCCTCTACAGCCTGACAATTAGTACCTGCCACCAAACGATACTCTACCAAAGTTTGATCATCAGATTTACAATAATCCGTAGCAAATCCTAAAACATCAGTACACGTACCCTTAGAAAAATAATCCAAACCACCATCAGTATCTGTAGACTCAAATTCCTCGTCAGTCCCACAACAACACCCTGGAGCAAACTCTTCATCTATTTGATAGTCAGCAATAAGCCATGCAGTAGCTCCTTGATCAATTGCCCAAATATCACAATCTTCTTCAACTAAAGTTGCACTCCAATCCATAGCCAAATTTACCTCAACCTTTTCAGTACAATATGAAAGACAATCAAAGGTTATTTCAGAAGAATTATTAGTATCGTTATTCTCTTCAGCCGATTCAGTAACATTTTCTGGCTCTTCTGAAGAAGTAGTATTCTCTTGTACGTCAGAAACATCTCCCAGTTCTTCGCTAGTATTTTCAGAAGAAGTTGAACTTGAGTCATCCGAAGAAGTTGAATCTAAAGAAACATCAGAGAGAGTCGAAAGAAGTTGTGAATCTCCTATCGTATCAGAAGCATCACTTGGATTAATCTGCTTTTGAATATCGCTCTCAGAATTAATAATATTAACAATTATAACAGTAGAAGCAATAATTAATACAATAAGAATAACGACTGTAGAAATAAAAAAATCCTTGCCTTTCAAAAAAGATTTACTCTTCTTAATTCCCCTACCTCTCTTTTTCACCATATTAATAACATTATTAACAACTACTTAAATCTTATCCAATCAACCTCTTCAAACATTCCCCAGCAACCTTAAAATCAGCTCGCCTCTCACTCAACCTCATTACCTGCCTAATCATTTTTCCCTATCACCCACATAATAACCCCAGCAATAAATAAAATTATAGGGATCCATCCAAAACCCCAAAAAATAAAAGGCATCAACGCCCCCGATACACTACCTCCAGACATACCATCATTACCAAAAGAAACCAATACCCACCCTACTAAGAAAAAGACTAAAGCAATAATCATAATTAATCTTCCATCCTTAACCAACTTCTCTTTATCCATACTAATCCCTGCCAATCAATCTTTTTAAAATTTCCCCAGCAGTTCGAAAATCAGCCCGTCTCTCACTCAACCTCATTACCTGCCCAATCAAATAATTAAGCGAAGCATCCTTCCCACCTTTATACTCACCAACAACCTTAGCATTCTCATCAATCACCTGCCTACAAAGATTCTCAACACCCGCCTCATCAATACTAGCAATCTCCCCTTTATGATCCTTCAAACTAAACGACTTAGGAATCATATCATTCAAAATCTGCTTCCCCTTAAGCTTAGTAATCTTCCCCGACCATACAGCCATAATCAACTCCGCCAAATGCTCTGGGCGTACATCAACCTCTTCATCTTCCAAAGTCATCTTATTATAATTCAAAACCCGAAGCAACTCAACAGTAATCCAAGGCAACATCTTATTCACAGATACAGTATCAACCTTATCACCACCCATTGAGGCAATAGCCTCAAACATCTCAACAAGCTCCAAATTCTTAGTCAATATCTTGGCATCCTTAGGATTAACCTTAAACTTCTTCAATAACTTATCAAGCTTCTCCGCAGGCATCTCAGGAATCGACGCCTTAACTTCCATCAACATTTTCTTACTAATAACAATCTCCGGCAAATCAGAATCAGGAATAAACCTATAATCAGCCGCATCCTCCTTACTCCTCATCTTAATAGTCTTCCCCAACTTCTCATCAAACGCCAAAGTCTCCCTCTTCTGCTCATACCTGTCCTCCGTCCTCAGTCCTCTGTTTCCTTCGTACACCTCAACCTGCCGCGCAATCTCATAATTAATCGCCTTCCGAATCTTCTCAAAACTATTCAAATTCTTCATCTCAACCCTCTCACCATAAGTAGAAACATTAACATCAACCTTAATCCCCGCATTCTTTCTGATAGCCCCAATATAACTAAGAGCCAGAACCAAAGACTTCAACCACTCAACTACCTGCTCAGAATCCGAAAACTCAGGCTCAGTAACCATCTCAACCAAAGGAAGTCCAGACCGATTATAATCAACTCTACCAGTCTCAGGATTCCACTGCGCCGGATCCTCCTCCAAATGAAGCTCCGTCATATTAATACCATTAAACTTACCACCTATACCATTCATAGTCGCATGAGGCCCGCTAAGAGTCGTCTGATACCCCTTAGGATTATCCGCCCAATTATAATGCTTCCTCTGCCAAATAAGTTTCTCAGTATTGATCTCAGATTTAAAAATAGTGGCAATCTGCACAACCTTTCTAACCGCTTCCTCATTCACAGCCATCGGTTTACTCCCCGGCTGCCCAGTACAAATCGGACAAATCCTAGAATTAGCATCCGAAGCCAAACTATCAGTCTTACACATACAGAATAATTTTTCCGCAGTATCAAGATAACCATGTACCTCAAGTCCAATCTTCACCGGATATGCCTTTTCTTTGCCCGCACCAGCGGGCACACTTTTTGGTGCTACCATAACAAACCAAAGAATAAAGATATTTTAAACCTAACCCAAACAAAAATCCGCGCAATCCGCGTTCATCCGCAAGCCATATTTCTCAACACCAAAAACAAACAACAATCCCCAAACAAAAATCTGTATGATCTGTGGCTAATTACCCCTTGTCCTAAATCCCAAAAACTATTCATTAATCTGTTTTCTCAAAAGATCATAAAGAGTCGTAATCCCTGCCAAGTAACCTTTCTTGTATTCCTCAGACTTATCAGATTCCAAAATAGCCGAAACAATTTCCCTAGAATATTCCGGATTCTCTTCCAAAATAAATCCTATAATATCATTACCAGTCAACTTAAAATTACCGCAAACTCAGAATCCCTAATAGCCAAACCATGTCTTCTTATTATATCCTTAGAAATAATCGGAAACTTCTTCTCTGCCATAATCAAATCAACCTCCAAAGCTTTTTATATCTTCTCAAACTACCATTACTATGAAAACAAAAACATTCACCCCTGGAGACAAAGTAAAAATCAAAACAAAATCCAAATCCTGGGAAGGCCACGCTCTTACATCACACGACCCAGAAATAATTCTCCTAAAACTAAAATCAGGCTACAACATAGGAATCAGAGAAAACGAAATCCTAGACGCATCAATAATCGAAAAAGCAAAGTCACAAGCAGAAAAGCCAACAGACGACGAAGCCAACAAGCAATTACCAACCATCGCAATGATAATCACAGGCGGAACAATCAGTTCTAGACTAGACCCAAAATCAGGCGGAGTCATCTCAACAGATGCAGAAGAAATCCTAAACATCGCCCCAGAAATAAAAGAAATCTGTAACATAAGAATAGACGCACCATTTATGAAATTCTCAGAAAACATGTCATTCCAAGACTGGAAGAAACTGGCAGAAATCTGCGAGAAACATTTAAACGACCCAGAAATCGCAGGAGTAATAATCACACACGGAACCGACTTCCTCCACTACACGTCAGCAGCATTATCTTTCTTCCTAAAGGGCCTAAACAAACCAATAGCCTTAACATACTCTCAAAAGTCAATCGACCGAGCTTCAACAGATGCAGCACTAAACCTAATCTGCGCCACAAAATATGCAACCTCAGACATAGCCGAAGTCGCACTAATCGGACATGAAACCACAAATGACTTGTCCTGCTTAGCAATGCCAGGAAATGCCGTAAGAAAAATGCACACATCAAAAAGAGACGCATTCAAAATAATCAACAATGAACCAATAGCAAGAATCACAGAAGACAAAATAGAAATCCTAAAAACATTCAATGCTCGAAACGATAACAAAGTAAAACTCGACACAAAATTCTCAGACAAAGTAGCTTCAATTAAAATCACACCTGGGCTTAACCCGAGTATCCTAGAATACTACCAACAACAAGGCTACAAAGGAATCATATTGGAAATCGCAGGAATCGGACAAGTTCCAACTGGAGACGCAAAACACAACTGGCTCCCAAAAATCAAAAAAGCAATTTCTAGCGATATGACAATTTGCGCAACGCCACAAACAATATTCGGCAAACTCAACCCGAACATCTACTCTGCAGGAAGAGACCTCCAAAAAACTGGAATCATTTTACTAGAAGGCATGACAACAGAAACAGCCCTCGTAAAATTAGGATGGGTACTAGGTCATAACAAATGGAACCCAAAAGAAAAAATATTAGAATAAAAAATAAAAAATGAAGTAAACTTACTTCTTAACTGTCCACGAGATTGGATACTTCTTAGCAATCAAGTTGTAGACCAAAACACTAAAGAAAATCCCAACATACGCCGAAATCCCTTGAGTTAAAGATATATAAATAACTTCCTTGAAGGTAAGCCCAACCATTTGCATTATAATAGCAATTCGAGTAGAAATCATTGCAGCCAATCCCAACAAGAACACAGAAACAAAACCAAGCACTCCAAAGAACACAGCCGATCCGTAATTAATTTTTGTTAATTTCATTTTCACCTCCTACAAATAAACATAAGAAAGAATATTTAAACCTTATCACACCTCTTCATGTTATGGAAATCAATTACAAAAAAATCGGACTAAAATCAGGACTAGAAATCCACCAACAGCTAGACACGCACAAGCTATTCTGCGACTGCCCTTCAATTCTAAGGTCCGATGAACCAAGTTACGAAATCAAACGAACCCTAAAACCAGTTGTGGGTGAAACAGGAATTGTAGACATCGCAGCAAAACACGAAGCCGAACAAAACAAAAACTTCACATACCAAGTCTACGATACAAACTGCCTAGTCGAACTAGACGAAGAACCCCCACACGAAATCAACCAAGAAGCCCTAAAGATAGCATTACAAATTTCTCATTTACTAAGCTGCAAAATTTTCCCAGTAGCGCAAGTCATGCGAAAAACAGTAATCAACGGATCAAACACATCCGGCTTCCAACGAACAGCACTAATCGCCCACGACGGTTACATAGAAATATCAACCGGGAAAATCGAAATCGACGCAGTAATGCTAGAAGAAGACTCAGCCCGTAAGGTCAACCAACAACCAACAAACAACAACCAACAACAGCGACCAACTTTCAAGTTGGATCGCTTAGGTATCCCATTAGTAGAAATCGCAACAGGGCCACATATGCACACCCCAAAAGAAATCAAAGAAGCCGCATTGAAAATAGGAGAAATCCTAAGAGCATGCAAAGTCCGTAGAGGAATTGGAACAATCCGTCAAGACATAAACATCTCAATCAAAGGAAGTGAAAGAGTGGAAATCAAAGGCTTCCAAGATACAAAAATGATGAAAAAAACAATCGATACAGAAATCGCAAGACAGCAAACTTGTCTCAAAGAAAAATCATGCCAACAAGAAGTCCGAAACGCATTACCAGATGGCACAACAGAATTCCTTCGTCCAATGCCAGGAGCAGCAAGAATGTACCCAGAAACAGACGTCCCGTTATTAAAAATTTCCCGTGACCTAATTAACGAAACAAAAAAGAACCTACCTAAACTAGCCTCAGAACACAAATCCTTCCTCGACAAATTCGGACTAAACCCAGAACTAGTAAAACTAATCCTAAAGAAAAACAAAGTCGAAGACTTCAAAGTCCTAATACAAGAACACAACAACCCAAACCTTGTCGCCAAGATGCTAACACTATTCCAAACAAAACCTGAAATCCACATAGACAAACTAGAAGAAATCCTAGAGGAAATAGAAAAGAAAACAATTTCAGAAAACAATGTTAAAACAATAATGCAAAAATTATCCGAAGGAAAATCTCTAAAAGAAGCAACAGAAAAATCAAACATAGACCTAAAAAACGAAGCAGAAAAATTAATCAAAGAAAAACCAGGACTAAGCCAAGGAGCTTACATGGGATTACTAATGGGAAAATTCAAAAGCCAAGTCTCAGGCAAAGATGTAGCCGACATTCTAAAAGAATTATTATAAAGAAAGAATTTATATAATAAATTTCTCTACATATAACATGAAACCAAAACTAAATCATATCTGGATACCAATTATAATATCAACAATCTTATCCCTAATAACAATAGTATCAACCTACATCTTCGACAATTGGGGCCCGCGATATCTCTATAACGTCTTCTTCTTCACCTTCTTCAATTTCACACTCATCCTTTTCAACACCGCCCTCCTAACAAAATACCCAAAACACATAAACGCAAGAGCACGAAAATTCCTAAGAGTCCTATTCATATTCACATACAGCGCAATATACCTCGTCATGACAATCTCCTTCATAAAAACAGGCCAAATCATCCGAAGCCAAACCCTCCTATTCATATACAACATGAACACATTCATAGTAACAGCAATCGCAGCAACAGCAATCGCAATCATACTTATATTAATAACTTTCATATTCCACAACAAAATCAAAATCCCAGAACTAGAAAAACAAGAAAGAAAAATCCTAAAAATAGCACTCTTCATAAGCGCGACATTGTTAGTCATAACAATCCTAATCAACACAACACAACTAGAACTAACCGATGAACTATTTACAAGCCCCGAAGAAATAATCAGCTACCAAGAAGAAAAACCAATACTAGACCCACTCTTCTCCGAAAACCCAACATTCGACAAACCAAATGTAGTATTCATCTTATTAGAAGCACTAAGCGCAGAAAACGTCGGAGCATATGGATACGAAAGAAACGTAACCCCAAACATCGACAAACTAGCAGAAGAAAGCATCGTATTCACAAACGCATATACAACATCATCACATTCAGACTACGCCCAACCAGGACTCCTATCATCAAGATACATATTCAGTAGCAACTACCACAACGTCCCAATAGACAACAGCCCACGAAAATTCGTATGGGACATATTCAAAGAAGACAACTATACAACCGGCTACTACTCGTCCCAAGATGACAAATGGCAAAACATGAATCAATACATAAACTACGAAAACCTAGACAACTTCTCATATTCAAGAACCGACGGAAAAATGGACTACGGATTCGGACTAGCACAAAAAGACTACGACCACAAAACAGCAGATCTCGCAATCGAATGGCTAAACGAAACAAAAAACCAATCAAAACCATTTTTCCTTTATCTAAACTTCCAAGCAACACACCTCCCACGAAGTTACCCAGATGAATTCAATTATTACAACGATGACATGGGAATTTTCGGAAACAACAACAATCAAGACAAATACGACAACGCAATAAGGTACGTTGACATCCAAGTCGGAAAAATCCTAAATTTCCTAGAAGAAAACAATCTAACGAACAACACAATAATCACATTAACATCAGATCACGGCGAAGACCTACAAGGACGACACGGAATATCAAACCACGGACAAACCATCTACAACGAAGAATTAATCGTCCCCGCAATGATCCACATCCCAGGCATTCAACAAACAACAATCAAAGAAAAAATCAGCCACATCGACTTTGTTCCAACACTAATCGACCTACTAGGATACCCAATCCCAAAAGAATTCCAAGGAAAAATCATGCGGGAAAACAGACCAATATTCTTCGTAGCCCAAAGCCACAAATACCTACTCGGAATGATAAGAAACAACACCAAAATAATCTTAGACCTAAACCGAGACCTCAGCGAAGTATACAATCTAGAAGAAGACCCACAAGAACTAAGCAAGCTAAAATCAAAAGACTACCCAAAAGACGTCCTAAAATTACTATTCTGGGGACACTGCCAAAGAGAATACTACAGTGAAGAAAAATGGGTAGACTTCTCTCCAGACAGATGCACCGAAAACAATAATTTCAAAATATAGACCAACCCATAGACCTATATACCCTCATTTTCTAATAAAATAAAGCATAGATTCGTCTATGTCAGGTATACGGAGGAAAAATATATAATGGAAGATCGAGAAATGCACAAAGCAACTTGTACAGATTGCGGTAAGGAATGCGAAGTTCCTTTCAAACCCACAGAAGGTAAACCAGTAAGATGTCAGGATTGTTTTAGAAAGAACAAACCACAACGAAGTAACTTCGGCGGCGGTAATCGTAGATTCGACAACCGTAACAGCAGACCAAGAGAAATGCATAAAGCAACTTGCTCTGATTGTGGAAAAGAATGCGAAGTGCCATTCAAGCCTACACAAGGAAAGCCAGTTAGATGTAGAGACTGTTTTCAAGCATCTAGAAACTAATTTTTAGTTTCAAACACTTTTTATTTATTTTTTTGCCCTTTAGGGTATGCCGGTACGGCGATTAACTATTTTTACCTCAACAAGGGTACACCAAATAGGCGTAAAGAGTATTTTACCCTATAGAATTATTTAACATGACGAAAGTCTATTTCAACATACCGCTAATTCCCCAACAAGCCAACAAAGAAATCACAACTCCTACAGTTACAATTACAACCATACTATTCGAACCCGAAGCCGCACCAAACCCAGCGCCTATACCACCAGCGAGACCAGCAGTCCAAAACATACTCTTTTTAGATTTCATTTTATATCAACACCCAATTCCTTCAACCTAGAGATATGCGCCTGCATTATCGCCTCAACATTCCCAATCATCTTAACCAACTCGCCACGCTCAGCAACCAAAGTATTCAAAGCCCCCTTATGAAAACCCTTCTCCTCATCCTCACTCATCTGTGGAGCCTGTGCCTCTGCAGCAGCGGCCGGAGCCGCCTCACTCTTCGCCGAATTAATCGCAGATTCCAAATCATTAACATCCATAAACAACAATAGAAATTTCACTATATAAAACTAACCCCGCAATTTTCGATTCAACAGAATCGCCTACTGGGTAAAAACCAGGTTTATAAGAACGCCCCCGCAATTCTTATAAAGCCAAATTAACATCAACAACCATGGAAAGAACAATGATCAAAGATTCATTCAAAGCAGAAGGCAAAGTCCTACTAAAAGGATGGGTCCACGAAACACGAGACCTAAAAAAAGTAAGATTCCTAGTTCTAAAAGACATCTCAGGCAGAATCCAAGTAACAGGAATAAACGGAAAAACAAATCCTGAAGCATTCGAACTACTAGACAATCTAAACAGAGAATCAGTCGTAGAAGTTGTCGGAAAATTAAAAGAATGCGCACAAGCTCCAAGCGGAAAAGAACTTCTTCCAGATTCAATTACAATGATTGCGGAAGCAAGAAACCCGCTACCAATCGACGCATCAGACTATTCTAAAACAGAACTACCTCTAAGACTAGACAACCGATTCCTAGATCTACACTCTACAAGAACACAGGCAATATTCAAGATTCAATCTACAATCATGCAAGCATACCGAGAATTCATGATAAAAGAAAATGGAATCGAAGCAATGTTCCCATCATTAATCGGATCAAGCTCTGAAGGCGGAACAGATGTATTCAAAGCAAAATACTTCGAAAAAGAAGCTTATCTATCTCAAAGCTGCCAACTATACAAACAAATGCTAGCTTGCTCCATGGAAAAAGTTTTCGCAATTTTCACAGTATGGAGAGCAGAAAAACATAATACAGTAAGACATCTAAACGAGTCTAGACAATTAGATTACGAAGAAGCATTCGCAGATGATAAGAAAGTAATGGACGTCCTAGGAAGATGCATGCAATTCATTGTACAAAAAGTAATCGACGAAAGACCAGGGGAATTAGAAACGCTAAAAGTAAAAGCTGAAGTTCCAGAAATAAAATATATAACATTCGCAGAGGTAAAAGAAATCATGCAAAAAGAAAACGTAAAAATGCCAGCACACGACTTATCTGGAGACGCAGAAAAGAAACTAGAAGAATTATACCCTAACACAATTACATTCGTAACCGACTGGCCCCTAGCAGGAAAAACATTTTACATAATGCCAGACGGAGAAAACTCAAAAGGCTTCGACGCAATCTGGAAAGGAATGGAAATTTCTTCAGGCGGACAACGAATCCATATCCCAGAATTATTAGAAGAAAGATTAAAAGCACACAACTTAGATCCTAAAGATTTCAAAGCATACATCGACTCATTTAGATTCGGAGCACCACCTCACGCAGGATGGGGAGTCGGATTAGAAAGAATTACAATGCTTTTATTGGGACTAGCAAACATCAGAGAAGCAGTTCTTTTCCCACGAGACAGAGAAAGATTAACACCTTAAATTTCTAAACATTCAAATTAAATCCATCACCTTCAGTCCGTGGAAGAACGTGCATATGAACATGCGGAACTAAACGACCAGAATCCTTCCCATTATTCGTAACCAAATTATAACTCTCAGCACCCAACTTCAAAATAGCCTCCTTCGCCATCACCAAAAAACTCTCATACAAATCACTAGGCATATCAGAAAAACTTTCATAATGCTCCTTGGATACCACAAGAGAATGCCCCTTCACCTTCGGATTCGCATCCTTAATCACAATAAATTCCCCATTCTCCAGAACCTTCTCAGCAGGAATCTCACCCCTCACAATCTTACAAAACACACACTCGTCTTCCATAAAAACACAACATAAACAAATCTTATAAACCTAACCCTCCACTAATTAATATGACAAACTTTACATGGCACGAAGTTTCCGAGAAAGAAAAAGAACAAATCAGAAAAGATTCTAAAAAACTCCTAAATGAATTTGCATCAAAATTAGATAAGATCAAAGCAAAAGAAGGACACTTCCAAAACGAATCAGGCACAAGAGAAGAAGGTGATGGCTGGAAAACAGATGAAGAATTCAAATCCACAATATTATCAAATGCACCATTCGCCGAAGACGGATTCATCGTAGCCGAAAAAGGAGGCTGGAAATGAATCAAGAATCAAAAATACAAGAACTAGATCTACAACTAGCAAACATCTTAGAAGAAAGACTAAAGCTAGTAAAACAAATGGGCGGAGACGAAGAATCATTCAAAACAAAACTGGAAGGCAAAGCAACAACCCTAATCCTAAACAGCATCTTCAAAGAATTCGAAAAGAAAATAACAAAGCTAAACATGAAATCAATCGTAGCTTCCGGACCTGTTATTGTTGAAGACGGCAAACTCTTGGTAAACAAAGATCGAAAAGACGACTTCTATAAACTCCCAGGCGGAACAGTCGAACCAGACACCGAAGATTTAGAAGAAGCTTGCCACAGAGAAACAAGAGAAGAAAATGGCGGAGAAATAGAAATCATAAAACCTCTTCACCCAATGATAATCTGGAAGAATCCTCAAACCGACGAAAAAATGGCAATCCTCCTAATCCATTACAAAGCAAAACTTCTAAACAAGAACGAAGTAAAACCAATCGAGCCCGTCATAGAAGTAACATGGCTAGACATAGAAGAAATGAAACAAGGCAAACACAACATCGCTCCAAACATTAAATTCCTAATCGAAAAAGGAGACATCCAATGAACCTCAAAACAAAAGTAAAACAAATCAAAGAAGGAAAACTATCAGCCGTAAAAAACGTAATGGCTTTCTCAGAAAAAATAGCAACCAAAGAAACAAAAGACCTAAACATTTTCCTACACCTAAACGAAGACGCAATCGAAAAAGCAAAGACAATAGACAAAAAAAAGGATAAAGGAAAATTAGCAGGACTATGCTTCGCATTAAAATCAAACATATCGGCAAAACATATGACAACATCTTGCGCATCCAAAGTCCTAGAAGATTACACATCAGGCTACAACGCAACCGTCGTCAACAAACTATTAGCCGAAGACGCAATACTTTTAGGAATGGTAAACATGGACGAATTTGCTTGCGGCGCTTCAGGTGAAACCTCAGCATTCGGGGCCTGCAAGAATCCTCGAAATCCAGAACTAATTCCAGGCGGATCATCCTCAGGATCAGCAGCAGCCGTCGCAGCAGAACTATGCGATTTCTCTTTAGGCTCAGACACAGGCGGCTCAATCCGAAACCCAGCATCACACTGCGGAATCGTCGGACTAAAACCAACTTACGGCGCAGTCTCGCGATACGGACTCCTAGACATGTGCATGTCCCTCGACTGCATCGGTCCATTAACACATTCCCCCGAAGACGCAAAATTAATATTCAACATAATCAAAGGCCAAGACAACTTCGACCAAACTACTACCAACTACCAACTACCAACAACCAATCACCGAGGCGCCATCGGCCTTGTAAACGTAAAAGATTTCTGCTCAAAAGAAATCGCAGAACTAATAGAAACAAAAACAAAAGAAATCGCAGAAAAAAACAATTGGACAATTAAAAAAATAAACTTACCATTAGACATCGCAATCCAAACATATTACATAATCGTCTACACAGAATTCTTCTCCACAACAAGAAAATATGACGGAAGAAGATTCGGTAAAAAAATCGAAAAAGCAGCTGGACCAGAAGTAATCCGAAGAATCATCGGTGGATCCGAAATCACAAAAGCCGAACATGCAGGAAAATATTACAGAGAAGCTTTGAAAGCAAGAAACTATATCAAGGAACAGTTTCAAAAATTATTTCAAGAAGTTGATGCAATAATATTACCAACAGTTCCAAAACTCCCACATAAAATAGGAGAAGAAATCTCAATAGAAGACATGTATAACTACGACACATTAACATCACCAGCAAGCATAGCAGGACTACCAGCAATCTCTATCCCTACAGGAAAAATCGAAGACAAAGACATCGGACTACAAATCATAACACCTCACTTCCAAGAAGAACTAATTTTCAAACTAGCAAAGGATTTCAAGTAATATGAAAACATCTAAAATCGGCGAACTAAACTTCGGCAAATTAAAAACTGAAATTCACGCAACCGAAGAAGTAGTAAAAAAATTCAAGTCCAAAAAAGAATCTACTGCCGCCTTAATCCCTCCCGCATGGCTCTGGTATGACAACGAACTTCTAGAGGTAACTGATGAAAGCAATAACGGAAAAATGGACGAAAAATTCGGTAAAGACTTCAAAATTATCTACATGTTAAAAGACACAGACACAAAAAACCTAGAACAACAAGCTTTATTACTCTCCAAAACGACAATTAAAAACATCAAATTAAAATACGTAGCACTAAAAAACGAAAAACCTAATCAAGATAAAAATCAATTAAAAAACCGACTCAAAACACAAAATGAATAACAAAAATGGACAACTCGGGCAAAGCCCTAAAACCAATAACCAAAAACTAAAAACCAACAACATTGGCAAAGCCGATTCCCCACGATGCCAGAAATAACATTCCAAAAAGCAAGAGAATTCCTAGACAACATAACTAGTAAAGACAAAGTCGCAGTAATCCATCACGATGACGGAGACGGATTCTGCTCGGGAATCCTATACTACGACTGGTGCAAACAAAAAGGCGCGACAACAGAACAATTCACCTACAAAATCAGAAGGTCTTCCCTAAAGGATTTCAATCTAGAAAAATTCAACAAAGTAATCGTCTGCGACCTAGCACCAGACTTCATGGCAGAACAACTAGAACTAATAAAAGACAAACAAATCCTATACGCCGACCACCACCCACGAAACACACCAATCCCAGAAGAGGTCCTAGAACTAGTCACAGTAGACCAAGGATACATCCCATCAAGCCGAACCGCAGGAGAACTAACAAATCTAAAACCCTGGCTATCACTAATAGGAACAGTCACGGATGCAGGAGACCTATACCAAGAAAACCAAGACTTCATCAACGAACACCTAAAACAAATCAACATGACCCTAGACGAACTCAAACAAAACATAACAAGCGTAGTAATAAACTTCTTAGTATATTTCGAAAAAGACTTAGACAAAGCATTCGAAATCTTACAATCAATTAACTCCATAGAAGAAATAAAAAAACTAAAAGAATACTCTGAACCAGTCGAAGACGAAGTCCAAAAATTTGTAGAAGAATATGAAACAAAAAAAGAAAAATTGGGCAACATCAATTATTATTATTTCAACCCACACTTTTCCGTAAAGATACCAGTGGCAGGAATAATAAGTCAAAAAAATGATGAACCATACATCTTCGCTTCTCCAAAAAACGACGGAAAAAATATTTCATTCTCGGCAAGAAACACTTCTCAAAAAATAAACATGGCAGATCTTCTAAGGGCAGGAGTCGAAGGACTTGAAGATGGAAACGCAGGCGGACACGCCCCAGCAGCAGGCGGAATGATATTAGCAAAAGACATAAACAAGTTCAAAGAGAATATACGTAAATTTGTAGAACAATAAACCTTATAAGCATAAAACACTTTTGCATATCATGGGAGATGACGGGGAACCCCCTGATGATCGCGCAGAAAAAATTTCTAAAAAAGCCTTGAGTCTAAGAGAAAAAATACATGAATGGTATGGACTAGATAGCGCTGGGAGAATGCTGGGAGCATATTGGGCAGAACCAAAACCCGAAGACCCAGTCAAGAAATTAAAAAGAGTAAGAGACGAACTAGTGCTACTATATGAATGGAGACAAAAACAATCCATGTGGCAAAAAGGCGAAGACATCGTAATAGACCGTTCACAATATCCCACATATCACACACCCTCAGAAAGAGAACTCGAAACCAGTCCATTAATAATACAAATATCCGAATACATAACAAAAGAAGAAACACAACAACAAGAAACCGCATATGCATAACCCATAACATCCTTCTAGTAAAAACATTTATCAACCACTGTCTTTTAATATCCACATGAACATCAAAAAACAAATTAACATTATTGGAATCTTAACCGCTTTAGCCGGAGTTGCCTCAATGCTATTCGGAGTTTTTTCCGGGATGGAAACAATCGCAAGAGGATACAACAACATTTTATATTCGGCAGTCATCCCACTCGTCTTCGGATTTCTCCTTATAGAAATAAGCAAAGATCTAAGAGCACACAAGAACCACGCGAGAATCTCTCTTATCATCATATCAACAATAAGCATCATAGCCGCACCAATCTGGCTATCCCAAACAGAACTTACAATCGCATTAATTGACGCAACACTAAGCATCTGGTTCCTCACAGTTCTATTCAACAAAGAAGCAATAAAACTATTCAAATAGCAATAGCAGCCTAACAATTACATCTTTCAAACCACACATATTCTTTTAAACAAAAACACCTCTCTATTTCCATGAACATTATTGAAAGGAGGTTATTAAAAAAGAGAAAATGCCATTAGATTTTGCAAAAGAGGCAATCGAAAATGCAGAAGCAAACAGCATCAATTTTAACGAATTGAAAGCTGGAAAAGCAAACATCAAAGTCTTCGGATGCGGTGGATGCGGATGTAACATGGCTACCTGGCTATTCAATAAAGGTATCAACGGTGCAACAATCTACGGATTGAACACTGATGCACTTCATTTATCTATTACAAAGACAGACGAAAAAATCCTTATCGGTAAGGAATTAACTCGAGGTCTAGGATGTGGAGGCTACCCTAAAAAAGGAAGAGAAGCTGCGAAAGAATCTCTTACCGACCTGAAGAAATCTGTTTCGAATTCGGATATGGTTTTCGTTCTGGCTGGTATGGGAGGAGGATCTGGTACAGGGTCCATTCCAGTAGTTGCTCAATTAGCTAAGGAAGCAGGAGCAGTAGTTATCGCGGTAGTTACAATGCCTTTCGAGGCCGAAAAAGCACGAATCGATAAGGCAGAGTTCGGTCTTCAAGAACTAAGAGAAACAGTTGATACAGTTATCGTACTGGACAACAATCGATTAGTTGATATCGCTGGCCAACTACCAATGGAACAAGCTTTTGCAGTAGCAAACGAGCTTGTATCTACTATGATTAAAGGTATCGTCGAGACAATCACACTACCATCATTAATCAACCTAGACTATGCGGACGTTTCTTCTATCATGAAGAATGGTGACGTAGCAGTTATTGGTATCGGTGAGGACAACTCTAACGCAAGAGTAGACGCGGCGGTGCAACAAGCACTAACGCATCCACTACTTGACGTAGATTACAGAGGTGCAACAGGTGCACTAGTCCACATCACATGCGGTCCAGATTTAAAGCTTGAAGAGTTCGATTCCATCGGACGACTCGTAACCGAAAACCTAAGCCCAGAAGCTCAGGTAATCATCGGAGCACGAGTCAACAAGGAATTCCAAGGACGTGTCAGGGTTATAACAATCATGACAGGTGTTAAGTCGCCATACATCCTAGGAAAAAACACAAGTAGCAGCTTCGACAACGAAGATACTATTTCAGTTAATGAACTCGGCCTAGACGATCTAAGTTATTAATTATAACTTTATTTTTTTATTTTATTTATTCTTCCTCCGCGAAAGCGGAGGATTAAACTTTATTCAGTAATTTTTATATACTCCAAATATGATACCCATTCATGAAAAACCACTACGGATATGATAATCAAAGAGATTGTTGCCTTGAAACAGAAGAACAAAGAAGTCTAATACCAAACCCGATTGATATCGCAGCAAACCTAACATATGGATTATCCCTTGCATACAAAGCAATAACCTTCCCGATTAGAAGAAGTTTTGAAAAGCTAACATCGAGAACTGTTGAAGGGATATGTAACATGGAAGGAATTGAAGAAAAAGAGCTCTAACGATTCTTACTTCTCATCAAAATTATATAGCATCCTGAGAAAACTTAGTTTCAGGAACCATCTTCTTAGCTCCCCACTTATCAAAATAAAGAACATTCTCAAGTTTCAATTTCCTCTGCGGTCTAACCTTAATCTTAGTCTCTTTCCCAATAGGAAACATCGCCTCAATACTCAACTTCTCAGGAATATCCAAAGTTCTCCGAACCTGCTCATCGTAAAAATGCCCAATCCAAGTCGTAGCCAATTTCAACTCAGTCAATGTCAACAAAAAATTCTGAATCGCCGCACCAGTTTGCTGCGCACCATACTTCTCACCACGATCCTCATAATCCTGAACCAACTTAGAATAATCACTCACAGCAACGACAATATACTTCGCAGTCCCAACAAACTCCTGCTGAGACGCCGCCCCAAGTTCCGCAATCTTCTTCTCATCGCTAACCAAAATAAACCTAGTAATATAATTTTTCCCGGCACTCGGCGCAAACCGCGCAGCATCAATCGCCCGAATAATCTTCCGCCAATCCGGCTTCCTCTGCGAAAACCGCTTCACACTCTTCCTCTTTTCAATCGCATCCTTCAATTGCATATCACAATAAAATAAAAGAACTTTATAAAATTTCCTAAGACAATTTTATCCATAAAACATTTCTAATGTTACTTTATAAATTATTGAACTCTGAAACAAAGCGTTATAAACCCCATAAATCACGAAATTCTATGGAAGGAAAACTAGGAAGGTACGATCCAGAGTACGCCAAAAAAACACTAAGAAGATTAGAAAGAATCGGAGCAGAAAAAATCTTCTTCAAAGACCTAATAGTCACAGGTAGAGAGAAGCTTACCGAAAATAAAGGCCGACAAAGAATCTACATAGCAAATCACCTCAGCCACATGGACTACGGAACTCTATGGTTAGATTTCCACAGACATGGTATACCAATGCCAATGATCCCAGCAGGCGCAAACCTCGACAAAGAAATCCTAAAAAGAATAGGATTAGACCTCGGAAAACTCAGCGCCTACTTCATAGACAGAGACCTAATGAAAAAAAACTCACAATCAGCAACACAACACAAAAAAGACGCAATTAATGCAACGCGAGAAATAATCGCAAACGGACTAGATTTCCTAGTATTCCCAGAAGGCGGAAGAAACGAAAACGAAAACGACATCTTAAACAAGTACGACACCGGAGCACTAAGAGCAGCACTACATGAAAAAAAAGACTTGGACATCGTCCCAGTAGCATTCGCATACAATCACCGAGTCGAAGAAAAATTCCTACCAATAATCAGAAAAGGAAACAGAAAAACAATTCTTGGAAAAATCTTATACTACGGAGCAGACGCATTCGCATATTCAATCGCAAGACCATTCGCAAAAAACATCCTAAGATTAGACGTAGGAAATGCATACATGAGCATCGGACAACCAACCAAATTGTCAAAAATAACAAGCATATTAAAATTCACCAAAGCAAAAAGAGTCGAAGCCGTAAAAAATTTCTCAACAGAAAAAGTCAAAGAACTATACAATTCTATCCAAAGAAAAGAAAATAGTTATCTTTAAATATCCACATCTGAATAATTTATTATGCTTTCGTAGCTCAGCAGGTAGAGCGCACGGCTGTTAACCGTGATGTCGGAGGTTCGAGTCCTCCCGAAAGCGTGCTTTCTCTAGTCGGACCGAACCAGAGGTTCCCTAACGGATAACCTACGCGTTCCGCGTTGCCCCGATTCCTCCCTATATTAATTTCTCCCTATTTCACTCTTTCAACCTTTAACCAATATTGTTAACAACGGCGGACGGGTCGCCCACCGGCGACGGAGAGTTTTTCCTCGGGAAAAACCTGACTCCCCTAAATACGAGAACCTCAGTTCTCTAAATAACTCTTAAAAAGCCATATTCATCCACATATTATAATTTCAATTCTCTAAAAAATTCGAACAACCTACTCTTTAAGATCCAACTTAACCCTATCAATATCGACAACCCCTCTATCGGAAAGTTCAGAAATAAATCCCGAAACGATTTCTGGTCGCATAAAATAATTACGAAGGGCATCTAAATTAACTCCACCATCTGGACAAAAAGCTATCCCAATTCTATCACTAAAATAATCCAAACCAATTCTCAAGTTATCCGAAGAACCCACAGCCTTAACCCCTTCATTTACTGGAAGATATATACCATGCCACTCGTTCGACAAAGTTCGCTTATCTGAATAATCGACATTAATACCAATGCCTTCCAGAGTATCTGAATTCTCAATATAGGGATTGGCAGCAAAACTCCTTTTCTCCAAATAAAGCTTACCATCAGAACATGGATTATAATTACTCAAGTCTTTTCTGCTAAAATCAGAAAGAAAAACCTTAGTAAAAATAGGCATTTGATCTAAAAGCATTGTCAGGTCATCGTCTTTCCCCTCTTTATTGGGCAAAACGTGAACAGCCTTCTCTCTGATAATACTAGCACTCTTTCTATTCCCCTTAAATAAACTTCCCAGTCTAACCATAATAAAAACAACAAAACATAATATTTAAACATTTCTATTTGTCACAACTAAATAGTAACAACAACTATTCATTCAATTCTTTCTCAGCCAAGGCAATCTCTTCTTCACTCAAAGACTCGCCCTCGTCATCCTCTTCAGCGATACCTAAATCCTCAGCTATATATTCAGCATTTTCCTTCAATCCCAAATCATCCTCATCAAACTTATTCCTCGAAGCATTCTGCTTTTCCAAATAAGCAAACACATTACCATGCTTAGCTCCCTGAATCAAACTCTCAATTCCCTGAACAACTGCATCCAAATGAGCAGAATCAACAATCACACCAACAGTGTTCCCTTGAATCACAATCTCACTCCCAGTTAAATTCTCAATCGTCTTCCGCGCTTTACCGCCAGTCCCAATAATCCGAGCCCTAACATCAGTCAAATTCTTTCGCCGGGTATGCTCCTTAACCGTAATAAATTCCAAAGTAAAATCATCATTCATCAACAATAATGCGTCATCCACATTAAAACCAAAATCAATCGCCTGAACAACCTTCTCAATCAAATACTCATTCAACTCATTTCCCTTAATCGTAACATTCCCTTTCCCAAAACCAATCTTAACTTTCACACGATTCTCTATCGCAGGCACAGCCTTCTTGACCTTTTTCATATTCTGAATCAATACATTTCTCATAATATAACAAACAAAAATCCATTTATAGAATTAACGTTCTACCTCTTCTTAAAAAAATCACCAATTCTCTTAAACCCAGCCAAAACCACCGGCACATCCTCAGCCCTATAGATATTAACAAGCCCTTTCATCGCCTCAACACTATCCCTCTTAGAAAACGTCATACAATACTCGGGCCACAAAGTCTTATCTTTTTTCTCACCCCTTTTCTCGCAAAGAAAACCAAGCTCACCATCCCTTGTCAAATGCGCAGGATAAGAATTAAAATAATTAGGTCCCGGAATCGCATACAAGGGAAACCTATCATTGATAGGCTCCTCAAGCACAACACGCCCATGCCTCACATGGCTCCTATGCTCACTTATCAATTCAACAGCATGCCTATCCTGATCCGAACCAACAAACGCCTTAAGATCACCAAAATCCAAATCAGGAATATCCACACCTTTAGAATTCAAATAAACAGAAAGCAAATAAAACATCGGCGTCCCCGCAACATGCTGCAACGCCATTCCTCCAACCTGCTTCCCCGAAGAAGAAACCACATCAAAAGCTAAATCACCATGAGCAACAAAATAAACCCCCTTATTCACACTATCCCCATCCAATTTAGAATCCCAAACATATTTCACATCATCCATAAATTCTAGTCAAAAATCAAACTTTATAAGAATACAACCAACTCCACAACAATTTTGATTTATAGCAGGAGATTTTTAGGCGCAAGGTTGCGAAGTGTGCAAACGCACATGAGCGTTCTTGCAACGACAAAATCACCGCTAGAAATCGAAATTAATTAGAATTCACTTTCATCAGTTGTTAGCCTTCCCATTTCCTTCAACTTCCGAACCTGATTATCCGTATACTTAAACAAAACATCACCCTTATCGTCATCAAATTCCCAAGGCTCAATAATTATCGCATCTCCCTCTCTCAACCAAAGCCCTCTACGTTTACGCCCAGGCACCCTACAATTTCGAGTCTTCCCATCCATACAAGAAACCATCATCCTAGATCCACCACACCTCTGCGTTATAATCCCGATTACCTCTTTCGCATTAGGCAACTTAACCCGAACCGGCCCTTCCTGCCCCGGCACAAAACTCTTATGCTTATTCTTCTTCGATTTATCCTTAAACTTACTAAAAGCCATAAACAACCTAAAAGAAATCCATATTTAAACCTAACCTAAAGCAAAACTAAAGCAAAAGGAACACCATCAATCTCTACTACACCCTCATCCTTAACAATTCCCAACTGCTTCGCAATACCAACCGACTTCTCACCAACAAAATTAAAAGTCGCATCTTCATGATTACACCGAACAATCTCCGCCGCAACTTCCTCGTCACTCATCTCCTTACCCTCAAAAAAAACTCCACCAACATCAAAAACTCTTTTCCCGTCGACAAGCTTCCGCCCAAAAACATCTTTGTCGCAAACAGCGACGACCCATCGATACGATTCATGAACCTTCAACAAAATATTCTTCTCACCCATAATAACAAAAAAGAAAATCACTTTATAAAATATCCCAATCCAAAACCCTCAGAAACATTTAAATACTATAATGTATATCATATAATATTCAACTTCGGTTGAATACTTTTTAACTTCGGTTAAAGAGTTCGGTTGGTTAACAGTTTCGGCTGTTTTCCTTCCACCTTTTTTTAAAATTCTTTCAAAGTAAAACTTCTATGTCAAATATAACTCGCACACTTCTTACACTCAAATAAATAAAAAAGTTAAAACCCCTTCTCCCTAAAGGGGAATTAAGTATAATAGTAAATAACAAAGTCAAACAAGTCGGCGAAATTTAATTTCGCCTAATTAAATAAGATAGTGTACAAGATTTACTCTTGGGAACTATCCCTCGGAATTCTTGCAGAATTCCTCCAACGATTTTCACACCAGTGAAAATGTTGATTTACCTAATAAGCCTTCTTAGCTTCGCCATCAGCAACTGCCTTTTCAGCATTAGCCTTAGACATGATTCGGCACATACCGCATCCACAAACAGAACATTTACCCTTAGCCATATATCCGCCTCGAGCAGTCATGTGCATCTCTGCATCTTTCATCTCTCTGTTCTCTTTACATTTCATACATCTTCCTTCAATTGTCATTTTTTCCTCCTATATTATTTAGTTCTTTTAGCTAAATCTTATGAACTTCTTGTTTCTCACCACAAGCAAGACATCTCAAAAATGTCTTACCTCCCTCTTCACTCAATTCAGTATCAGGCTTCGCACACTTCGGACACAAAACAAATTTATTCACATACTTCTCAATTTTATCATTAATATCCTTACTAGCCAACTTCCGCGACAAAATCAACCGCTCACCTTTAACTTCACACTGACTCGCAAGCTCCTTACTCAAAAACTTCAACAAATGCTCCGGACTACGCCTGATACACGCAACAACCTGCCCAAAATTCGAAATCACAGTACGAACCCCCTCATGATGCCCTTTAACCTTCAAAATCTCAAAACGTTCACACTCTTCAGTCGCCTCAACGTTCTCATAAGCCTCATCCAATAATGCCTCATAATCCATATTAACAACACACAAAACCCCTTTATAAGAATATCCACGCCTAAAACCCACACATTCATCACCAAAAACCTTATAAACAATATTACACCCCAATTATTATAAATTCTAGAGATTATCTCAGAAGATTCTAAAATGGATGCAGATTTGAAAAAAAACATTTTAACGACAGGTACAAGCCTAGTCGGAATTGTATGCAAGGACGGCATAGTCATGGCTGGAGACCGAAAGACGACAGCGGGCGGCCAGATCGTTATGAACAAGAACAAGCAAAAAGTCTGCCAATTAAACGATTACTTAGTAATTTCCGGGACAGGAACAGCTTCCGACATTGAACTAGCAAAAAAATTAATTACAGCACAACTTAAACTTAAAGAACTAAAGGACAAGCAAAAACCTACAGTTAAAGAAGCAGCAAACATGATTGCAATGACTTCTTACAAAAATATCAGACAACCTTCCATGATCCCATTTATGGCAGGATTAATGGTAGGTGGACTAAACGAACACGGCGAAGCAGAATTATATTCAGTAGAACCAGCAGGTTCAGTAATGCGAGTAGAAGATTTCGACGCAAACTTCTCTTCAGGTATGCCATACATCCTAGGGATGCTAGAAAGAATGTACAAACCAGGATTATCAGTAGAAGAAGGAATCGAACTCTCAATTGAAGCAATCAAAGCATCATCTGAACGAGACACGGCATCAGGACACGGAGTAGACGTATTTGCAATCACAAAAGAAGGGATAACCCACGTGGCAAAACAAAAAGTAGAACACGTGTATAAAGAACATAACTAATAATAATATGGCAGATATCTTAAAAACAATCGAAGACCAGTTACCGCGAGGTACAGTAGGCTCAACAATATTCGAAGGAGCAAACATAGTAGTCTACACAACAGATACAGCATTCTTCAAAAATGGCGACGCCCAAATCAAAGAAGTAGTGAATACAATCAAAAAGAGAATCGAACTAAGAGCTGACAAATCACTCCTAATAACACAAGAAGAAACAGAAGAAAAAATCAGAAACATAATCCCAACAGAAGCCGAAATCACACAAATAATCTTCGACCCACAAAGAAGCAGCGTAGTAATCGAAGCAAAAAAACCAGGATTGGCAATTGGTAAAGGCGGATCATTATTAAGAGAAGTAAAAATCAACACATTCTGGACACCTCAAGTACAAAGATCGCCAGCTATCAAATCAAAAATCACAAACAAAATCAGAGAAGTTCTATATCAGGACAATTCATACCGAAAGAAATTCCTAAACAACATCGGTGAAAAAATCTACAAAAGCTGGAACCCAGACAAAATGGAAGAATGGGTACGAGTAACAGCTCTAGGTGGAGGCCGACAAGTTGGACGATCTTGTTTCCTTATGCAAACACCATTGTCACGAGTTCTAATCGACTGCGGAGTAGACGTATCTTCAAACGGCAAAGACAAATACCCATACCTCGAAGCTCCAGAATTAGACCTAAACACAATCGACGCAGTACTATTATCACACGCCCACCTCGATCACTCAGGACTAATTCCATACTTATACAAAATGGGTTACAAAGGTCCAGTTTACATGACAGCACCGACTAGGGATATCTCAGCACTAATGGCACTAGACTTCATCGGCGTAGCCTACAAACAAGCCGCAGCACCACTATTCAAGTCTTCAGACGTCCGAAACATGGTAAAGCACTCAATTACATTAAACTACAACGAAGTAACCGACATCACACCAGACATCCGAATCACAATGTATAACGCAGGACATACTCTAGGTTCATCCATGATCCACTTCAACATCGGAAACGGTCTCCACAACTACGTCTACTCAGGCGACATCAAATTCGGAAAAACAAGAGCACTAGAAGCCGCAGCAACATACTTCCCAAGATTAGAAACCCTACAACTCGAAGCAACATACGGTGGCAAAGACAACAACTACCCACCACGAAAAGAATCCGAAGAAGAATTATTAGCATTTGCAAACGAAGTAATCCAAGGCGGTGGAAAACTATTATTACCAGAATTAGGAACAGGTCACGCTCAGGAAAAAATGCTAATCTTAGAAGACGCAATGCGAAACGGAAAAATCCCAAAAGTCCCAGTATACATTGACGGTATGATCTGGGACATCAACGCAATCCACACAGCATACCCAGATTTCCTATCTAACGCACTTCGAGCAAACATCTTCGCAGATAACAACCCATTCACATCAGACATCTTCCAAAGAGTAGGTTCACCTCATGAAAGAAAACAAGTAGTCGAAGGCGGACCCTGCATCGTACTAGCAACATCAGGTATGCTTGTCGGCGGTGCTTCAGTTGAATACTTAAGAGAATGGGCCGACTCTCCAAATAACGGACTATGCCTATCTTGTTATCAACCAGCAGGCGGACTAGGAAGACAAATCAAAGAAGGATTAAAGGAAGCAAAGTTCGATGTAAACGGAAAAATCGAAACAGTCCCAATCAAATTAAAACTTCTAAACATCGATGGTTTCTCAGGTCACTCTTCACGAAACGAACTAATGGCATTCATGAACAACATCAACCCTAAACCAAGAAAAGTCATTATCAATCACGGAGAACAATCAAAATGTCTTGATTTGGCTTCAAGCATCTACAAACAACAACGAACAGAAACAACCGTTCCAAAAAATTTAGAAACAATTCGATTAAGATAAACTTATATACTTCTTAGATTATTCTATCACAAGAGGCGCCATGAAACACAAAGCATCCATCACATTAATTCTACTAAGCATGTTCCTAGCAACACAATTCATCGGACTCTTCGTCGTCAACACATACGCCCCAGAATCCCTAACGATCATCAACCCAGAAACAGGCGAACAAGAAATCATGATGACCGAAGGCTCTCTCCCATTCGGACTCCAAACCCCAGAAGACGAACCGACACCAGGATTTTTCTCAATCATCTTCGCATTCGCCCTGGCCTTCGCCTTAATCTTCTTACTAATGAAATACAAATGGAAACTTATCATCCGTCTCTGGTTCTTCTTCGTAATCACACTAGCCCTAGGAATATCAATCAACGCAATCCTACAATACACATCAATGATGAACATCGCAATCGTCGCAATAGCAATAGCAACCCCCCTAGCCTTCCTAAAAATCTTCCACTCAAACGTCTATATTCACAACCTAACCGAACTCTTAATCTACCCTGGAATCGCAGCTGTCTTCGTCCCAATACTAACCCCAATGTCAGTCATCGCCATCCTAATCCTAATCTCAATCTACGACATGTGGGCAGTCTGGCGTTCCGGCATCATGCAAAAAATGGCAAAGTTCCAAATGGAAGAAATAAAAATATTCGGCGGTTTCCTAATCCCATCAGCTTCAGATAAAGTCAAAGCGCAAATAAAAAAACTAAAAGAAAAATACAAAGGTAAAAAAATGCCAAAGAAAATAAAACAAAAGAAATTCAAAATCAACTTAGCAATCCTCGGAGGAGGCGACGTAATCTTCCCAATAATCACAGCCGGCGTATTCATGCAAGCATACAGCATAATACCAGCTCTATTCGTAATCTTCGGCGCCCTTGCAGGTCTATCATCAATCTTCTTATTCTCAAAGAAAGGAAAAGCATACCCCGCAATGCCATACATTACAACCGGAATCTTCGCAGGATTACTTATCTGGAAACTATTCTTCTAAGTCAGAACAAAACTCCGAACTATCATAAGAATTTAAAACATGACGGGAATACGCAGTCCCACAAACATCACACCCCGCAACATGCTTTCTAAATTCTTGCTGAAAAACACCTACACCTTTCGACAAATCACCAAGAGCCGAATAAAAAATTCTAGCATGATTATTACCCTCCAGCTCATCAAAAACATCGCTCCACTCCATTTCAACCAAAGGCATTAATATCTCCGCTCGCCTCTCCCCAAGACATTCCATTACCAAATCACCCCAACAGTCACATACTCAATATCCTCAAACCGAACCTTCCCATCACTAACCACATTATTATCACCCTTCATTATAAAATAAACACCATCATCATCAGTCCCCTTCTCGACAACCCTATGCACAATCAACATATTCCCGAATCTATAACTAACAATATCTCCCACCTCAATCTCTGATTCACTAGAAGGCACAACACGAATCCCATTAGCCCCTTTATCAAAAACCGGCTTCATACTCCCACTAGCCTTATAACTTGACAACGTCACATTTGCAATCCTCAAAACAACCATATCATCAAAAATAACTATATCATCCTTAACAACCCAATCATTAGGAGCAGATGTTCCCCTAAACCCCGAATCCCAAATACCAAATCCCGACATTGGAGTCTCAACACCAGTATAATTAACCCCATAAAACAAAAAAGCACAAGCTAAAAACCCCATCAAAAACATCAACACATTCTTCATTGTCATAAAAATCCCACAAAAACCCGCTACTTAAACCTTCTCATTTGTAACTCCTATTGAAAGACAACACAATACAAACATTTATAAAACAATTTTTTGTTCACTATTAGTAGTAAAATGATAGCAAAACCAGAATTAATCAAAAAGTTAAAGGGCTACTTCGACCTAAACATCTACGAAACAAAGGTCTGGCTAGCCTTGCTTTCAAAAGGAATTTCTTCAGCTGGTGAAATCGCAGAACTTTCTGAAGTACCAAGGTCAAGAACATACGATGTTTTAGAATCTCTAGAAAAGCGAGGATTCGTAATCCAGAAACTAGGCAAACCAGTAAAATACATCGCAGTAAAACCAGAAATCGTTATCGAGAAACTAAAGAACAACACAACTACATACGCTGAAGAGCGAGTAAAGACACTTTCTAATCTAAAAGATACAACTGAATACAAAGAACTTCAAGAACTCCACAAAACAGGAATCGAACCAATCAAAAACCACGAACTTTCAACTTCTATCAAAGGCCGAAGCAACCTATACCTACAGATGCGGTCAGTCATGGAAACAGCAGAACGAACAATCCACTTAACTTCTTCGACATACGAACTTACAAGCAAACTAAAAATGTTCAAAGATACTTTCACAAAACTAAAGAAACGAAACATAGAAATCAAAGTAATGATTGGAGACAGCGAAGAAGACGCAAAAAAACTATCTAAGAAACTAGGAGTAGAAGTAAAGTCTAAACCTATTCACGCAAGATTCGTAATCGCCGACAAAACAGAACTTATCTTCACAATCAAACCAACTAACGTCCACGAAGACTTCGATTACGGAGTATGGATAAACTCTCCATTCTTCACAAGCTCGCTAGCCTACATGTTCGACCTAGCCTGGAAAAATTAATAAAATGACAACTAAAAAAAAGTGAGATCAAGTAGATATTCTAAAAATCTGGCAAATGGGAAATTCCTAAAAGAAACCGAGTCTTTAATGGATCAAGGAAAAGGCTCCGCCCATTTAAGACAACATTATGATGAAACTTTAACAACACCATCTAACATTCAACAGGGAATGACTGAGGCCCAAATTGAAACAGCCGAAAGAAAAATGCTCGCAAAACGAGCAAACAGCGGAAACTATCTCTGTCATAACTACGAAATATAATAATTAATTCCTAACAAAACAACTCTGAATGTGAAAAGCACGTCGAATAATATCCGCCACACAACCTTCACCACGACACTCTAATACCATAAACATTTCCCGCACCCATTCTATTTTATCCATCTTTTTATCTCCCTTTTATTTTCTCGACCTAAATGATTGCCAATGGTATACATATGGTAACCCATATTATATAAATATATCGACAAAAATAGAACTAATTTACAAACCTATAAATTTATTTTAACAAGCAAGTTCTAGACGCAGGGTTATAAAGCGCGCAAGTACATATGAACGTTCCTGCAACAACAAAATTGTCATTAGAATATATTTATAGAAGCACCCATTTCTTTCTCAACCCTCTTCACTCCCTCAAAAACACTTTCTACACTAACCTTCTCCTTAAACCACCAGAACTTTTTCCTCTCAAAAGCATTCTTACCCTTCGCTTTCAAAAACGCCTTAGAAGGTCCCTCAAGCCCCACAGACGGACCTCTAACTTCTATTAATGGCTTCTCTACAACAACCAAATAACCCTCAGCACTTTTCCCACCATCATAATCAAACTCCTTAGCAATAACATTTTGCTGCTTCCGTTTCAACTCAACACAAAAAAAATCCAACAACTTCTTACACTTCGTCCCAGCAATATCACCCTCCTGCCTATCAGTGGAAAGCTCAACCTTAACAAACCTACCCTTCATCGTTTTCATTCCCTCAATATCAATCGCTCGCCGCTCAAAATATTCCAAAGAAGGCTTCCTTAAAAATTCACTAGCAACTTTCAAAAATTTCTCAAACGTTTCCTTCCCTAACCCAGCAGAAACATTCCGGTACTTATAAGTCGGATCAATCAAAACCAAAGGCCCCTGTATCTTATTAGAATTCAACTCTCTCAAGACTTCCTTTTCGTTCTTAAAATATTTCAACGGATCAATCACACGACGCTTCCCAACATTCCTCAAAAAATTAACAAAACCCCCAAAATGAATAACCATAACTTCCAAAGAATAACCACTAAAACCATGAATATAACTCTCCGCCCCATAACATCTCTGAGCCTGACAAAACGCCTTAGCTAACTTAATCTCATCAGCAATAGAAGGATTACCCTTAGTCGCCCCACCAACATACTTAACATGCGACAAACTAACATCAGTCACATTCTCCGCAGTCTCCGGATCCCGATTCTTAACAACAGGAATAACTTCCAAAATAACTTCATCACAAAGAATCTGAAAATAATCCCTAGACCCATGAACCTTTTTCAATTCCCCAGGCAACTCCAGTTTACCCAGAATCTTCTCAAGCCCAAGAATATCCTCACTATAATCAAACACCACAAAAATATCAATATCTTGCTTCCCTTTCCTGTCCACCATCGTTCCCTTCGCCAAACTACCCCCAACATAAGCCTTAACACCTTGCGCCTTTAAAGACCCAATAAAATCCTTAGCGATCTTATTCATCTCCAAAATATCCACACGCGAAAGCGAAATCCTACCAAGCTCCTTAGCCAAAACACTTTTCATACTCATAACATCACTAATCAAAAATACTATATAAAACTAACCTACATTCCTTCTATGTCGATTATATACTTACCCTCTGAAACCTTAAACACAATCGGCTTCCTATTCATCAACGAAACAATATCCAGCTCAAACTTCCCAGGACCAAGAACCCGAACACTCTCCAAATCCAAAATCACCGGCTTAGCTTCATCCTCAATTTTCAAAATACTTCTAACATCCTCTTCAACCCTAACCTTATCAATCGTATTAAACTCCGGTATAATTTCCTCCTGAGACGCCTTTATCTTCTCCGCCTGCTCATCCCGAATATAGAAAAAAAACTTCCCACCACAGCTACTACATCCCTCTAGGATCTCCTTGCTCCCGACCTCCAAGATCTTGCTACAATGAACACACTGATGTGGCATGTTAATCAAAGGACTAAGAAATTAATAAAGCTTTTGATTAATCAACCTAGGATAAAATAATCTAATCCTCCTGAACCATCGGAATAATCGCAACCCAAAGAATACTTACCGCCACAGTCGTAATTAAAACAGTCATCACAACCGCAACAATCGCAGAAACACCACTCTTCCCTATCATAGATATTGTTAACAACTAAACTATATAAAATTAATCTAAATTAACAATTTTTATTTATGGTAATTTAAGACTAAGCAGACGATTGCGAAGTGTATTGACATACATAAGCGTTGGTCCAACGACGCATTAAACACTAGAAATAAAAATTACCTTCTCTGCAACATCAATTCGATCTTTTTCGGATCCCGAGTAATATCCTTAACAACGGTAGCCGGTCCAATAATCGTAATCGCATCCTGCTCCCCAACTAAAATCTTCGCAATATTATGCCGAACCTTATTAAACAAACCAACATGCTCACTCTCTCCAGAAATCGCCGCAATCTCAATTCCCTGAAAATCCTTAATATTCCCAATTAACGTCATCGAATTCTCAATCAACCGAGCCTCTTCATCAGGGTGCAACTTACCCTGCAAAATAATAATCTTCTGATCAAGCACAAGTCCCATTATCTTCTTAATCCGTCCAATCGTATCCTCATTAGCAATCTCACTATACGGCATAAAGTGAATAGTCAAATCCTTGCCCGATGAAGATGGAACTTTAGTTCCCTTTCTAGAGGGTACACCATTACGTGTCGAGTCCTTCTTAGAAACTTTCTTAACCTTCTTTGCAGCCTTCTTTTTTACCACCTTTTTTTTAGTCGCCATTATACTTTTTTCACCAATTTGAAAAGCTCTTCATAAAACTCTTCTATATTCTCACCCGATTTTGCAGATATCCCAACAACTTCATACTCTGGGAACGCTCCTTGTACCTTCTTAATATCAGACTTTTTTAAATCTATCTTATTAGCAACAACCAAAACCGGAATCTTCCTCGCCACCAAATTCCCAATAATCGTAATGTTAACCTGAGAATAAGGACTCATAGTTGAATCAATCATAACAACGACCGCATCCATATCATCCAACCATTTAATAGATTCAATAATTCCCTGAGTCGCTTCCTTTGCTCTCTCCTGCGCTGCCTTCTTCTTCATGCCAAATTTCATAAAATCTTCAAAATCAATCTTAGTAGCAACCCCCGGAGTATCAATCAACTTAAACTCAATCTTCTTCCCATTCCTCTCTAAAACAACTTTCTCCTTAACCTGAATCTCTCTAGTCTCATGAGGCATCTTACTAACCGAACCCAAATCTTCACCCAACCAATCCTGACAAATTCTATTAGCGAGACTAGTCTTCCCTGCATTCGGAGAACCATAAAAACCCAACTTCACTTCTCCCTTTTTTTTAAAAACCCCAGCAAAAACTCGCCGAGCAAAATTCCTGATTATTTTTATCATCTTATACTCTACCTTGAAATTCAGATTTATTAATGTTTCTCTTCATCTGTTGTTGAGGCTCAGTAGCAACTGCCGTCATTCTTTTCTTGGCCGCACGATTCCTAAAGTAAGCCGAAATCTTACCAATAGGAATAATCTCAAACATCCCCGTCCTCTTTCCCTTCGATTTCTTAATAATATATTTCACTCTCTCGCTCGACCAACCCTGCTTCCGAAGCTCAGCCGCAGTCCGATTATCCTTCAGTCCCCTCGCCCTCGCATTCGTCACATACATCAAAAGATTGTACGCCTGCCTTTTATCCTTAAATAAGAAACCCTCATAACGACGCTTATACCAAACCTGCAAAACAAGATAAAGAAAAAACACAAGGACAATAGCCAAAACTATATACAAATACATTCGTCCAACAGGCTTACAATCAGTCCTACACGTCTTAGAATTCTCACCACTATCCGGCTCACAAACCGAATTATAATTACAATTAACATCTATATCCTCCTCAAGAACAATCGAACTCAACTTCGGCGAAACAAAATGCGTCGTCATCTCAGAACCCTCATAATAAAACTCAAAAGAAACATCCTCTCTAGGATCTAAAATAATCACTGTCGCATCCCCAGCTTTCTTCGGACTAACACCATCCTTAAAAAACAATTCCGACTTAGGTCGATTAATCACAAAATAACTTTTCTCATCAGCTTCCGATTTAACATTAAAACTATAAGTAGTAAGAATTCGCTCACTCTCTCCACTATAAGTCGAGACAGAATAAATATTCGATACAAAATTCCCCGCAATATTCAAAGCCTGCCAATTCAAAATATACTTCGCATAAAGTTCATCAGTAGAACCAGAAACTTTCCCTCCCATTATTTCAACAGGTTCTATATCAACATTACTAAGCTTAGCAAGAAGATAGGGACTATCATAACGCTCAAAAGTAATCGCAGAAGGAACATCTAGATCATAAAGAACTTTCGCAATTTCAATAAAATCTTCAGCATCTGCAGAAGTCCTTTTCTTATCCAATATATCCAACTCAGCCTCAAAAGAGTCCACATTAATCAACTTCCCCAAAGGACCACTAAACCATGCAGGAAGATTCGCAAGCTCATCCATAATAAAATTCAAAGCATTCCTCTTAAAAATTAAACTATCCTTAACAGCCTTCTCAGGACTAATCACGTTAATATCAAAAGTATTTACAGAAGTCAAATTCCCACCAGCACTAACCTCAAGAGTCATAGTATGATTCCCCAATTCCTCGTAAGTATGCATAACATTATTCTCGTCAGTCTTCTCGCTATCATTATCACCAAAATCCCAATTATAAGTCAAAGTTTTATTCCCACTAAAATTAACTACAGCAACAAATTTGATCGGAACACCCGCCGGAGGGTCATCTGGAAAAATAGACAAAATAATCGGCGCAGGCGAAATATCCATCTCCTCACTAAAAAGCTCAATATTCCCAAGAGACAAAATATATTTCATCGCTCCAGAAACACCAAAATCAAGAGCACCCAAATCCACAACACCAGAAAAATCGATAGTAACCGGAACAATCTCCAAATCATGAAAATCACTCTCAGCATAAGACTCATAATCTCTAGTATATTTCAAACGCGCATCATAAATCCTAGCATTCTGAGCAACACCACTAAACTCCATCGGCAAAACACAACCACTAGAACAATCCCCATTATATTTATTCGTAATCAAATTATTGGCCGCATCAACAATATCCTCATCATTAAAATCAATAGAAGAAAGCGCATTAGCATTCCCATATTTTAAACCCTGGGCAAAAATCGCATAATCTTTAGTGCTCGTACCTGGATCCTGTGCAAAAGCAAATCCACAATTATCTCCCTCACTTTCATTATGAATCTGATACCCAGTAAAATCTTCAGCACTTACACAAACCTGATAATTACCACTAGAAAAAATCTCACCAGCCTCCATCGAAACATCACAATAATCAACTTCAGAAACATTATATTCACAAGACCATTCCCCTCCAAATCCTGTATCAGGATGAACACTCATCTTCAAATCTAACTCATCACTACCACTAACAACAACTCCAACCCTTAACCTACTAGTATCAGCAATATTAATCATCTCACAATATTTGGCCTCTCCAATTGAAGCCCCAGCCGAACCAATATCAGGATTATAACAACCCCAATCCTTCTCCAAAAACTGCTCAGAAAAACCTTCATATTTCCAAACCTCATCCTCAAAAAACTTAATGGACAAAGGCACCTGCGCACCAACACCAAAATCACTCTCTATCTTAAAAGACAACTCATCAACATCAATAGCATTCCCAGTCAAAACAAACCCATTATAAACACTCTCAAACGGAACAATATTCAAATTACCTTCAGAAGCTCCAGCAGCAGGAACATAACCACTAGAAAGACAATCAGCAGGAGAACAATCAAAATCATTCCCACTAGCTCTCAAAAAATCACCCAAACCCATATTACCCCTATCATTAGAAGATATCAATTCGCCATAATCCTCACCCTCAATAGTCAAATTCATTTCCCCCATAAGATTATCAAACGGCGAATAAGAAGTAACAACACTATAATTATGAACAGTTACCGAAGCCAAAACAAAACTAGAAGTAAAAACTAACATCAACAATATCGACACTCCTTTGCCCGTCTTAATATTGAGATCTAAAAGATCTCCAAAATAAGGTACACCTCTTACGTGCTCCATAGAATAAATTAGTAACAATACTTTATAAACATTTCAAAATTACTTCTTTTTCTTACTAACTTTTCTTTTCTTCTTAATCTTTTTTGCCCTAGTCTTTCTCTTAGTTTTCTTCTTAAAAAGCTTAAGACTATTCTTTTTCAAAAAAACAATAACAATAATCAACACAATTATTAATCCAGATATCCAACCACCATAATTATCCCAAAAAGTCGGAGTAGCAGAAACATAATCTTTGCCAGAAGTTCTATCACCAACATTAAATCCAGTATCAATCTCAGAAACCTCGGCAACAACAAAACTACACAAAAGCAAAAACATCAATCCCGTCATCACCTTTCTCATGGCCACATTAACCACCTTTCTTATTTAAATGTTTCTCATCTATAAAATAATAAATCCCAATGACAAACAAAGACGCGAAGAAAGCAAAAAAGCTAAATCCAGGCAATTTGATTATAGGCTCACCACAATATCTAACATCAGAACCACCAGCACATCCAGCTGCGTCCAAACAATCATCAGGAACAGAGACACCTGCATCCCATCCCTGCACAGTATCATTAGTTGAAAGCCACTCAACACTCATCTCACCATCCACACAATCTCCAAGCGTAAAAGCATTAGAACAATTAAAAATCTGTTGGACCCCAGGATTCTCAGTATCGTAAAACATTTGAACCCCAATTATATTAAGCTGACACTTTGGAATACCCTTATCATTCTCAAACCACTGACAACTACAATTCTCTAACGGAATAGAATACCTCACATTACCATTACATACCATCTCCGTCCCACAAAGCTCAGTCCCAATTCCAATCTTTCCAAGTCTCATAACATCAGCCACACACTGCTCCTCCGATTCATTATAAGTACTACAGCTATACTCCGTCACCGTCTCAACACATTCCTCAAGATCCTCTACCCAGATACATCCATTATCCTCACACGGCTTCTTATCTTTCTTCGAAGAACAGTTTTCAAACCTATAAGTACACTCAAAAACATCAGGGTTCTCAGCCGTCACAAGCGAATCATTACAAAGATATCCCGATGGACAACAAAACTCCTTACCACTATTTGTCGTATAATCAATATCTCCCATCGCACAACCAAGTCCTATATTACCCTCACTAGTCTCATAAGGGATCCTATTCACATCACAATAAAACAACCCCGCATCCTCTCCCGGATAAGTAGAACATTTCCCAGCCGAAACCCCTATGGGACCATTTGTACCATCAAAACTACACCCCGGAATATTAAAAGTAGACTCAGTAAAAGACGCACCTCCTGCACTAACATCACTACAATAATCATTCCCCCCACTACTAACACTATAATGCGAAGCAATATCCCCGGCAATCAAAGCACTATCATAAACCGCCAACTCATCAATCTTCCCCGTAAAACCATCCCCAATAACCAATTCAGGTGTCCCATCATAACTCAACAATGAAGCCAAAACCGTCTCATTCTTCTTCACCCCATTAACATAAAGAAGCAATTTTTGAGCAGAAGAACTCCAAACAAAAGCTATATGAGTCTGAAAATCTGGACTCACTCCATCAAAACTAACCTCATTATTCTTAACACTTGCAACAATTTTCATAGGAGCAATAAATTCTATTTTATAATCCCCTTTCTCAAAAATTACCGCTGACAACAAATTGTCACGTAGCACCCACATCTCAATCGTAAATGCCGAACCAAAATCCACCTCAGTATCATCATCAACAATAATTATACTCTCTGACCCAGAAAAACTAGCAGCATTTTCAACTTTAAGAGATCCAGTGTAACCAACATCCTCATCCCCTCTTCCATCATAACCATTACCACTGCTATCTGTAGAATTTCCATCCATCTTCAAGAAAATAACAGGAGAAGGGTCACAATCATCAGGGACAACCGCATTCGCAAAACTAATAAAAAAAACTCCTAGCAAAATAAACACTCCCCACCTCATAAATATTATAAAAATTAATTCTTTATATAGTTTCCGAAGAAACTGGCCTTGCGTATAAACTCCTAATCTAATCCCTCAAAATAACGAATCCTTCTAAAATTATGAATAATTATTCTAGCACAAACTTGGGTAAACTTTGAGCAGAATTTTAACTTTGTGACAATTCC
>Ga0233410_10000058_pt1 | contig 36167 bp, 56 predicted proteins | sample Na_anoxic_1_MG_FD_179869 | JGI IMG/M metagenome (GOLD analysis project Ga0233410, IMG submission 179869) | Seawater microbial communities from Saanich Inlet, British Columbia, Canada - Na_anoxic_1_MG | ecosystem: Environmental > Aquatic > Marine > Inlet | place: Canada: British Columbia...
ATATTAGGGATGAAGTAATTAGTATTATCATTGTCATGCATCTTGGCGTTGATCCATGCCACAGGGATTGATTCATCTAACTTCGCTGGCTGGTTGATAGCACTCTCGATTATCACTTCATGCCCTACCCGCATACAATTGATTATCCCCTGAATAGGATTATATAAATGATAGATCAGTCCATAGCACAGGACGGTGTCAAAGCGGACCTCTTTAGGTAAATCGGTTGGGATGTTCCAATCTCTTTGAGATATTCCATATCCATATTCCATTCCTGTAAGGCGCAAGGTGTCCCTGATCTCATTATCAATACAAAGAACTTGTTTTGCCCCACGATTCAAAGCCTCTGCCGACCAAAAGCCATCATAAGCTCCCACATCCAGAACCGACTTCCCTGTCAGATCCTCAGGGAACAAATATCTCCGCATCGAGTGATCGTTGTTATAATCATTATCTCCCTTAGAAACTTCTCCATTGGGAAACTTAATGGTATGCCACCAATCCAGCTTATCAATCTGGTACTGTAATTCCGTTTTCTTTTTCATGCAATCTTTTTAGTTTAATAATCCGTACCATCATATCAAATATACAGTTGGGACATCTTAAATTAGCCTCGTTTCCTGTTACCTCTGTGTATATCAACGCCAGAGCTTGGGTTTCCATGTGGTTGAATGGAGAATATTGTGCCTTGCGGATACATTCAAGCCCCTCTCTGTATTCTTCTAGCTTATTGTACTGATCCAACGTCATGTTATCTGCTCCTTTAACTTCTTACGAACCTCGGATACTGTTTTCCATATTGACTGAAAAGGAATGCCTGTTTTTGCTGATAGCTTTCGACAAGATCCAGCTTCCAGATATTCTTTGAACAACCTTGCCTCATACCAAGAGAGCTTTTTCATCTCTACTTCTATCAGGTTAATCTGTTCATCCTTTTCGTGTTCATATTCATTTTCCTGTTCGTATATGTCCGCACCGATCTGGTGTTTCTTTTCAAAGTGCCTGTACCTACGTGAGAATGGTGAGGTAGTAGAGTTGAACGTGTTGAGAACAACCCGAACCGCATAGAACTTGAAGTATCCTGAATTGTAAACCTTGATGAGCTTTTCGGATGGCATTTCACAGAAGATAAGAATAACCTCATTATAGAGATCTTGTGCCAATCCTGAGTTCTTTGCAACATTCTGACAAACATCTTTGATCTCGCCAGTTTGTACAATACTGTTAATAATTTCTTCACGCAATTTTACAGTTTTAACTACGCAAAGTTATACGAAAAAATATGGATTAAAAAAGTGCGGGTGTAAAGTGTTGGTTGTTAGAGAGTAATAATGCCGAAGATTATTGCACCGATTGAGCCGATCAAACAGGTGATCCCGACAGCGAGATTTACACTTCCATACTCGACGGGTGCTTTGCTTTTTAACTTCAGAAAATAGTAGTAAAGATTGCCCATGCCGATGGCAAGGAACAATACTGATGCGAATAAATATATCATAGTTTTAGTGTTTAGTAATAATCAGGGTTTCTAAGTGCCTTGCACCTGTTAATAAAATTACTATCGGGTTCATTGATCTTCTGCTGAAGAATCACCACACCCAAGTCCTCTGTCCTCATTTGCCACAGTCCGCTATCTTTATACAGCGATACGTTTTCGGGAAAGTCTTTAAGGATGGATACCTCTAATTGTTTATCCTCGATCCCAAGTGTGTGCTGTACTCGGCAGATGAACTCTGCGAAGAATTCCTCGCTGTTCGGGATGCCCCCGATCTCGGACATCCCGTCTAAAACTTTTCGTATCTTCAGATGAAGTTCATCCCCGCTGAAGATCTGTTTTGGTTTCTTCTCAGGTTTCATTGGTTTTGTTTAAAAGTTTCTGTTCAGTCATGCTGTTGTGTTTTAAAATGTTCTCTAATCACCTTTATACAATCCGTACAAATATGCTTGTCACATAAGTCCACATTTTATTTCTTTATAGTGTTAAAATCAATTGCTCACCTTTCCCATAAAGTATATTTGAATAATACTTACAACATCCGCTTTTGCCATTTCTTGGAGCATATGTTTTGCATTGTTTACCACAATATTCACTTGAACTATCACCGCAAAAAGTATCATGTTTACACCAAAATATACCATTATATTTCTCTGGAACAGCTTTGTAAACTTCTATTTCAGTCCATCCTTCATATTCCATTAAATCAAGAAAATGTGCTTTATTATAACATATTTCGTCATTCTCTGATAAAAAATAATATTCTGCTTTCATCTTATTGTTTTAGTGTTATCCTCAACGCTTATCCACTCTCCCAAAGGCTTGTGGTTAATAGCTTTTAATTTAGCTACTATGCTTGGAATTATCTCTTTTAAATCACTTGCATCTATAACATTAAGTTTATTTCCTGCTTGATCTTCGACATTATAAATCCAGTCAGTAATTTCATCAAATATTTGTTCACCTATTTCTTCATCACTTATTGAGGTTTGACTTGCGTAGGATTCCATTAGCTCAACCATTTCGTCAACGCTTAGTGTTAAAAATCCAGAAATATGGCAAGTTGCATAATATTTCTTTTTTAATATTTCTTTCGCTGTCTTTTTCATTATCTTATCATTAAATAATCCCTTCGGCCTGGCAGAACAAAAGCGACTTTGTTTTTAAACCAAGCCTTGGGGATCTGTTAATATTATTCTCCATCGACCAACTCACAATGTTCATGACAGTGTTGGCATAAAGGATCTTCCTCACTCCCATAATATAGGGTGTTGCAACATTCGGATACTTGCATCACTCCCCCCCGCTATTATAAAACTTTGAGCAAGGCTTTTTCATCCACTTGCATAATATGAAGAAGGTGTTTATATCAGGTTCTCTGCCATTATACACCCTGTTGAGTGTGGCTTTTGAGATCCCGATTTGCTCACTAAAATCCTGTAAGCTGATGCGTTTTTTTTGGGCCAACATTTCGTTGAACATCTTTGCCTTGACAGCATCCGTAAATTCTGCTTGTTTAAATAGTTTATCCATTATATTGTTTAGTTAATTGATTCCTCAATAATTTTTAATCGCAAGTCCCGATCCCCTTTCACCCCGCCAACAGTATCTGCGCTAACAGGATTTATTTTACCCGTAAATACCTTCATTGGAAATTCTGCTGTCGGCTCATTTTTCATCTCTCAATCTTTGTAGTTCACGAAGTTCTTCCCACGCCTCGTCCTCATCCTGCTGTTGGCGTTCTTCCCGATCATCTTCGGGGTTGCTCGATTTCCATTCATCATAAGTTCTTCCCATAGTATTGTTTTTAAAAATCAGGTTCTCTGCTTATCCGTTCCACGGTGTTGTTTTTAAATAGAACTATATCCGCATCGAACTCTATATCTATCTTTCCAAGATCTCCGTTCCTATGTTTCAAAAGATGGATCTCTCCCTCTGATGAAAACTCATCTTGTTCCTGATCATTTTTGTTTGGCCTATGAACAAACATTACGATATCCGCATCTTGCTCAATGTGTCCCGAATCTCTTAAGTAGGATAATTTAGGTTTATAAACCATTGCCCGTTCTATTTCCCTGCTCAGTTGGGATAGTAGTATGATCGGGATATTCAATTCTTTCGCGAGTGCTTTCAACCGCTTTGTGATCTCCCCGATCTCATCATTTTTTGTGCTGTTCTTTGCGTTGTGATAATTGATTAGCTGTAAATAATCTATAAGGACAATCTTGATCCCTTTCTGCCGAACGTGTCGTTTAATATCCTGACATATATTATCGATATAATTTCCTCCTTTATCATTGATCCATATCGGGGACTTCTCAATCACTCCCAGAGCATTGTTATAATTCCCCAGATCTGCCTGATCCATCTTACCGTGCCTGATCTTATAGAGTCCTACTCCTGATAACATCGCTGATAACCTTTGCATAAGTTGTAGCCTCGACATTTCTAATGAGTAGATCAATGCTTCACACCCTGCGTTTTTTAGTAGCGCAAGAGCAAGGGCTGTCTTGCCGTCCCCAGGTCGACCGGCTAAGATTATTAGATCCGTATTCTGCCAGCCTCCTGTTAAGAGATCCAGCTTGGTGAATCCTGATGGGATACCTGTATCTCCTTTTGCGGACATAACCATATCCGTGTGTTCGGACAGCTCCATTGCACACTCCGAGATATGTACTGTTTCGTTTATCCCGATCAGGTTAAGTACTTTACCGAGCTTAGTTACCTGATCATTTATAAGATCAAACGGATCGGCATTCTCATACGCTACCCTTGTGTTTTCGGCTGATAGTTTAATAAATTCCCTTAACATCCATTTCTCACAAACCATTCGCGCATGATATTGGATGTTAGCAGAAGATCCTATCCTGCTTGTTATCTCCGCTATATAATAGGCTCCGCCAACTTCCTCAAGAGTGCCGTCCTTCCGTAAGCATTCAGCAAGTGTAAGCTGATCAAGCGGTGTGGACCTACTTTCTATATCAAGGATTGCTTTATAAATAGTTTTGTGTTCACCCCGATAAAACATATCAGGTGAAAGAATATTAGTTACCTCGCTGAGTGCATATTTCTCAATAATGATTGCACCAAGAATAGCTTCTTCTAAATGTACCGCTTGTGGTGGAAGTTTGCCAAATGTCATTGGAGATTCTGCAAACGCCTCACCCTTTCTTATCATGTCTAGCTTGTCCGCAAAGCTTTCCTTATTTTTTATCGAGTTCATAAAGATCCTTCCAGCCTCCGATGCTGGCATTGTCTAAAATACTTATAGCGTGTTTCGAGTTTCCCCCCGATAGGGTTTTTAGTTTCGATATTAGTTTGACAATAATGTATGCTGATAAGGATAATCTGTTTACACGCCTTACGCCAAGATATGCGTAGAAGGATGTTAACACTTTCTTGTTCTTGATATGTGATTCTATATCAGGACACATTCTTTTGATATCTGCAATAAATTTATTGTCTTGCAATAATATACTTTCTTTTACTTTACTCTCCTTTACTTTACTTTGTGGGTTATCTGCTACGATAACACCCTTAGTAGTGGGGTTATCTTCCCCGATAACTCCTGATTTTGGGGTTTCCGTTGGGTTATCTTCCCCGATAACCCCTAATCTTTCCCTTTTCCGCCTAGATAACAATATTTCAAATCGCTTACGGTGGTTCGTTGAAAAGATCACTTTTCCCTCCTTTGCCAAGAGGTTTAGTAGTATCAAATAGTCGATTATTTCTTTTAGCCTGATGGGATCTACATCAAAATCTCCTGATAGCAGTTCAATATTTAGATCGCTATACTCATATTCAAAGTAATCGCAGTCGGTAAGATGCTCTAATAACATCGCCCAAACTGCGTACCCTTCAATCCCAAACTTCCTTCGTAGTGCTTTGACTTTGACATCGTTTCTCATGTCAGCATCGTGTGAAAAATAATCAGCGTTATCCTTTGTCGGTCTTGCCATTATTCACGTTATTAAAAATAGTTAGCCAATTTAAAAGGATGATCCCCCGACAACGTGGGCATTTGCCTCGGCTAACTATTATATTGTTTCGGTGTGTTGTCTTTCGGATTATCATCATTACAAAGATACGCATTTTATAGTTCTTAATCAAACATATCTGTCTGGGTTTCAGTTCTATCAGAGTCCTCTCCAAGATAATATCCAGCAAACATTTTCCCATTTCGGTTAACTGTTTTAGCCTTGATATTATATTTCTCATCCCGAAGATCTTTAATCCTTGCGGATAACCTGAAACACCCAAACTTATTAAGCGCCTCTATGGCTGTGATCACATGACCTTTTTGCATATGACCTAGAATCTGCTCCTTTTGGGAAACTGATTCTCGCTTGTTTTTGTTGATATTCATCACCTTAAATATTTAACTATGATTACTAAATGCTTATTTGCTTTCAATAGGATCTCGGGGAAGGGGTCGCCTCTCCTGATCCAAATTGTCCAATCAATATCTTTATCATGAACAAGCCTCCCCCGATAGTCTCTATTATTTTTCATCGGTTGGGTGGTTCTTGTCATACTCCCTGATCATTACCCTGATCATAGCTGCCGTACTTAGACCACCGATTGCCTTTCCGTGCCTGGCAATTATATCCCGAAGTTCTTTGCTTAGTTCAAAGTTGAACTGCTCGTCTCGATTTCTCTTAGTTACCATATTATCTAATTGATAGGTTATTAAAAGTTTCTAGGTGTGCACCTTTTACCTTTGCACCAGATACTAATTCCTTTTTTACTTCATTGAGGTTTATAGCTAGATCCTGTTTCACAGTCTTAAACCTGTTTGGGATCTCATCTGGCTTATCAACAATTACCCTTGTAGATTTGCGGTAAGAGATCTTGGAAAACTCTGCCTCTATCGGTCCGAAGTTTTCTACTGCCTGATGGAGATTCTTTTCCAGCCTTGCAATCGTATTGCCCTTCATCTTGATATAGTGATCTACTTTTGCCTTGTAGATCTTCGCCTCCCCGATCTCAGTCTTTAGCCTGTTGATATAGTGAATGTAATTGGTACACTTCTCTTGGAGGTTCTTCTGGGTAATTTCCAGAGCGATCTCCATTTCTGGGGTGAGATCTCCGCCTGTTTCTTCCAACTCGTGTTCTAACCTCATTAGGTCAACACTGATATGGAATAATGATTTCGGTGAATTCATATCTCTGCTTTAGAATGGTAGATCATCATCACTAGCTGGATATTTATCAGTGGATGGCGTTTCTTCTAATACTTCCTGAACCTCGTCCTGAACCTTTGCGATCCATTCTGATGAAATTGTTATCCGATCCTTGATAAAGTCTGGAAAGTTCTCGTATGCCGTTGTATCAAAGTTATCATCGAAGTTCCATTCGAAAGTGTCGTTAATCTGATCTGGACACTTCATTGATTTCGGCAGGGTGCTGATGCTGTTAATAGTAGCATACTCATTTCCTCCTGCGGAGGTCTTATGTATGACTGATATTAGACAAGTCTTACCTAACAGCTTTGTGATCTCAAACGCCTTTGCCTCATCTTCCGAAAACCCTTTTCCTCTCCACCCTTCTAAGTCAATCCTGAGTGATGCCTTACTGAACATTGACAAGGTATATTCTTTCGATATTACCATTGGCAACATTGGCTCTCCTTCTTTGAACTCTCTTAGTTCTTCGGGAAGCTCCCATGTTATTCTTACAACATTCCTGATTTTTTTTTGACCGCCAAGTTCTTCTTCGGCAGTTCCAAGGTGTACCATTGAATAACACCTTGCGACATGACTCCCCGCAGGGATCAGCTCGCGCTTTGTTCCTTCGTTCTTTGCAATGATTGTCATTATATTAAAAGTTTAAAAGTTGCTACTTTAGCGATTAGCTCATCAACGGTCATACCTTTGGTGTCAAACGATCCTAACCGTTCTCCCATTGTTTCCCGTGGCTTATATACTGTTGCCAATCTGTCTTGGATCTCTACTATCATCCCCTGATAGTGGATCTCGAATAATTCAATTTTTAGTTTTGCGTTCATATCTTTGCTTTTCTGTACTATAAATATACTACAATTTAACTGATTTATGATCAAAAAGTTTCACATATTACCCTTATTCGCAAGACTCATATATGCCTCGCTGGATATTATCAAGTGGTCTAATAATAATATATCAAAATACCCTCCACCCTGTTTAATCTTTTTGGTAATATCCAGATCCGCTTGGCTCGGTTTATTATTCCCTGACGGGTGGTTGTGGCAAAGGATAATACCTTTCGCATTAGTCATAATCGCTATTTGAAACATCTCCTTTATCCCGACAACCGTTCCGCAATCTGATCCCTCCGAAATAATGTTGATGGACAGCACCCGATTCGCCCTTGACAGAAATACTGCGACAAAATATTCTTTGTAATCTATCTGCAAATCCTTGTGTTGATAAAAGGCTCTCGCAACCTTTTCCGCATCTGTGCTTGATGAGATCTTAATCCCATGCCCTGACTGCTTACGAGTATATCTCGGCTGAACCTCTGATATATGCGCCAGAACGTCTTGCACCTCATTAAGATTTATCATCTGTTGGAGGGATTAAGGTTATTTCTACACCATGCCTTTTGCTCTCAATATATCCTGTATCCGATACTTTTAGTCCGAACTTCGCTCCATATTTTTTCACATTGGATCTTGTTCCCTTCCCCTGAAATCTGAACTCGTTCTCCATAATGGATATTACATAAAAATCATTTGGATCTATCATTTTTAAGTAGATCATCAGTCTAAGTTTTCTAAGTTGTCTGTTCATTGTTTTGGTTTTTATACTGTTTTAATATTATCTACAATCCATTTATCAAGCTGATCATAAACCCTCTGCTTACTTCCCTTGAGAAGAAACAACGCTTTGGTTTGTGAATAAGCTGACTGTCCTCTCCTGCCCATTGTTGTTAAGATCTCCATCTTTAGGGAGGCTCTTAGCATTAGGACTGCTGCCGCCAAAACGATCTGACCGTTTGGCAGTTTAATTTTCGCTGTGCATACTATACTCATATCCTTATCCTTCAAAAAGCTCTACTTCAAAATCTTTTAATCCGTTTGCCTCTAATACTTCGGGGATTTCTTCTTTGATTATTACAACCTGTTGACCTTCGTAATGGTATTCGATATCCAATACTACCCTGTCCGGTGTAATCCATTTTGGATCATATAAATAAAATTTGTTGCGAACCACTTTTTTTAGTGCTTCCATTTCTTTTACGCTTGTGGTAATTTCTACTTGTGTTATCATATCCGTATTTTTAACATATTTAAAAAAAATTATATTTGACTTCTCAAATCCGAAACCACTTTTGCTAATTTTGCAATTTTGGTTTTTGAGGCATTTTCACTAATTGCTTTCCTGAAATTCAATTGGGCTTCCTCAAAAGCTAATTTTGCGTTTTGCCTTTTCTCAGATTTTACAATTTTATATCCATCTACTTCATATCCGCTTCCTTTCAGATCGTCATTTACGAGATTTTGAGCCTCTTTCAAAAGGTCGATTTCTTCACCTAAAATAATCCGGTCAAAAATGCTTTTGGCTGCCTTTCTGTGTGTGTCAAATAGTGTGTTTTCCATTTTTTTAACTGTTTATTATTATACTATAAATATACTATAAATATACTTATTAACCAAATAAAATTGCACAAAAAAAGCCCACCTAGAAAGATGGGCTCAAATGGTAGAAATGAAATGAAACTATTTGGCGAACAGGACAATGTTTTCTCCAACGAGTATAGCAGTAAGCCACATCATCGCCCTGTTCTTTCTTTTGATCTTTGTTTTTAATCTAGCATTCTCCTTGGATATAGCAACCACATCCAAACTACATTGGATGCTGTGGGATTTGTAGGCATCCATCCCCATTGTTAGGATATCAATTTTTGATTCCTTCACCCGGAGCATACTATCTTGGATCAATATTACTTGCTCACATATTTGTAAGTCTTTTATACAACTGTCATAATACGTTATACAGCTATCATGGTATTTGATAACGACCTCATATTTGGTCTTATACTTTACTTTAGATTTTAGCCGGGTAAGGCTGTCAACCTGATTCCCTAATACAGCAAGTTCAACATCCTTTTTCCCTATCTCAGCCATCAGCTTGTCATTCGCTTGATTCAAACTGTCAATAACGTGCGATTGGTTGGGTGTGTCCGGCACGACCTTGCACGATCTCGGCTGGAAGAATATGAACAATGTTATTACAACAAGTGCCAACAGCGTTGCTCTAAATACGTTTATACGTTTCATACCTTTCTGTATTCTAAAAGCCTGTATTTTGGATAGGCTGATATACAAACCTTGTTTCCCTGATTTCCCCCCAGGATATAGATAACACCATCCTTCTCCCGGACAAAGAATCCTACATGACCATAAGTACTATTCTTTTTCACCCGCCAAAGGACAACAATATCCCCAAGGTCCGGGCTGGAAGTCCTTGATCCATACTCTAAAAATGATCTTGCATTTAGTTTGCCTGTGTTTGGTAACCCTGCCTTTTTCAGCATAGCATTTACGAAACACGCACACCAAGCAGTTTCATCATCCTTTACCCATGAGTGCCCGATGTCTGCAAACCATTGTACAATCGTTGGATTATCAACTGATCCTACAATTTCCTTTTCAGCATAAAAACTGAGTGCTTTCTCAAACGCCTTGTTCATTTTGTTTCCCCCCTTGTAGAATGCTTACGCCCCCAAATCAGATCATAGATATTGTCAATACTTTGATCCTGTTTCTCATTGGTGCTTGTGTTATGCCTTATCTCTATTTCGTGTTTTACAATAGTGATATGATCGTTAAAGAATAGCCCTGATACAAACAGGACAAATGCGATAATCAATGCTGAGAAAATTCCCCAAGAGTGTTTCTTATATCCCCGGAGCTTTTCATCAAACTTGTTATCAAGCATAGATAGTAGTTCATTGTCGGACATTTTACTTCACTTTAAATACAGAATCTTTTACATAAATGAATCCTAAAATTGTTGGTAGTGAAATATAAAATTCTGTCATTGATGCCTTGCCGGTCAACATTGCAATAGTTGATATGGCTAATAACAACAACCCTAATACTGATGTTTTCCAATTCTTGAATACCCTGTTTTTCATAGGTTATTTTTTATCTTCTGCGTCTGTGAAAATATTTAGCACTTGAACTTTCAATAAAATTGTAAGTTTTGAACTTTCAATATATTCCTTTAATGATTCTCTTTCGCTAACTGTCAAATCAACAACGCCTGATTTGTTCAGTTGAAGTGCTAAATCAAAAGCCCTCAATGTTGTAATACCTTTGATTTCCTTTTCCTGAACTAAGTTGTTAGCAAAGACAATATTTACTGGAATAGGTTTCTTGTTCTCAATAATATCCTTCCCGGATAAGTCTGTTAAATTTTTGTTAAAGTCAATTTTCATTTCTACCTTTTTTTATTTGATTTGTGATTGTATTTCCTTGTAATACAAAATATCGTTTTCCTTTTCTACAATTTCAGCATTTAGCTTGTCGATGTTTGCTTGTAAATCATCGGCTGTATAAATCAGGGTTCGTGATACGACCTTTGCATCTTTGTCGTTAATATCCTTTATGACTGAAACATCGGAAACCTCAAATTTTTGGATTTCGTCTTTTGTTTCCTGTGGTAATTTTACTATTTTAAATTCCATTATATTGGTTTTTACTTTTTATACAAATGCGATTTCGTGTTCTGTTCCTGCGCCATCTTGAAAATATAATTTATTATCTGTTTTGGCATAAATTGCACCATAATTGGCAATGGCTGTTGGAGTTGTTGTTTCTAAAATATGCAGAGCCCCCTCGCCTGTTAATAACATTTTAGTGGTAGGGCTTCTGTCTGCTGTTCCTGCTGCGCCTGCTGTGGCTGTTTGGAAATATATATTACTACTTCCTGAACCTGTTGCAATTCCTGATGTGATATATGTATCACCCCCATTTTTGTCTGTTGCGCCTGATGTTGCGCCCCCTGCATTTATTGTAAGGTCGTTTCCTGCGGTGTTGGCTGTGGTGTGGCGGATTTGGGATATTACAGAATTTGCTTGTCCACCTAAATATAAATCACTCCATCCGCTTGATGAAATTCCTAACGATACACCATCATTATTCGATGGCTTAAAATTTCGGTAACATCGCACCTCTAAGGTTGATAATAACATTGATAATGAGCCTGATACTAATAGCCACAATGAACTCTCAGCATCAATAACAGCCTCACCTCCAGCATGTGAAAATTTAATATACTTCGCATTGTCAGTGATTTGGAATATAGTTGATGGCGTGGCTGTTCCTATTCCAACTCTCGCATTGGTCGAATCAATGTTCAATATTATACCCGTTCCTGCTTGGTCAAGAAATTGAAAGTTATCGGTTGAATTTGTTCCCGTTTGCCATTTGCCTTTTGTCGTGCTTAAATAAAGTGGGCTTGCTACTCCTAATCCTGAGCTTACCGCCCTTAGTGTCGCATCCAATCCTACATTTGACGCTCCAATATATAATAATTGTCCGTAAGTGTTACCTGGTAATAATCCGGTTAATCCTGCCATAATTTTATATTTTTATTTTTTTACTCAAAATTTTACAATTGATCTTCCCAATTTTCATCAAGCCAATCCTCCCAATTGAAAAGGAGTTCATCTTCCCAATTCAAACCTGAACCGCCACTATCGGTGATATTCTCGTTTATTCCGATCCCTATTCCAACTCCTATCCCTGCCATGTTGCTTAATTAAAACAGATATAAATATCCGTTGCAGTTGTTCCCGTTGCCTTTACCCGCTTGATAGTCATGTCAAAATAGTACCCGTTTGAAGGGATTGTAACCGTTTGAGTATCCCCACCTTGAGTTATGAAAGTAATATCGCCAGCAGTTCCTATCCAAAGTGTTCCGTTATTATCCATGTCGGTATCATCACTTGGGGTAACCGCTAACATTCTCGATGGTCTTAAATCTCTCATTGTCTTGCTATTTATTTATAAATATAAACATTCTCATTTTGTTCGCTTTATTCACTTTCCGCATCACTACTCGGCAAGGCGCACTTGTCCGCAGTATATGGTATTTTGATTGTAATAGTAACCAGCCACCCCGCAACATTATCTGCAAACCTTGACATGAAATCTTGCAAACTTGCTGTTTTCTGTATTATAAAATTATCGTTATAATCCTTGCTTGTAAGTTGTGCCACCACATCTAAGGCAATCTGTAATGTATCGCTAAGAACTTCCTGATAATTATCCTCATCTTTAGTCAGCAGATCAAAGATCGCAACATCCATACGCAACTGAAACTCCCGATCAATAAGCTGTGAGGGTTTTGTGTCGCACCAAAGCACCGGATAATCTTTGTCAGACTTCTCTGGTAGTGATGAGATCCGCCCATAACCAAATGAATTTATCTGGTAGTGATCACTTGCTATGTTGTTTAGAACCTTTACTATTTGATTTAAACTGTACATCTTTTTTTGATTCCTTTTTTTTGAGGAAGTTTTTTAGCTTTTTTATATTCTTCTTCGTTGTCATTGATCCCCTTGATATTTGTCTTTGAACGATTCCTTTTTCACCACCTTTACACCAAGATAGATCCCTGAAAATAGTGTTTCTGAAACAGGCTTTATATCTGAGATCTCTGTGTTTTCGTTATACTCAGGATAAGTTGTTAGGTTGGCACAGATATACTTTTGTAATCTCCTCGTAAGAACTTCCGCTTTGTTTCTCCATTGGCTCATGACAAAGCGGATCTCATCAATACTTGCGGAGTTCAGGAACTCATCGTTATTTTTACCAATAGCCTTGTTCTTCACCTTCAATGTAAGTTCGGGTGCGCCCTCATATTTCACCCACTCAATGAGTGCTGGTTGTATCCAATCGTCCAATAGTGTTTGGTATCTCGTTGATACATCATCATCGTCAATCTCTGCCTGTATGTCCGCATATAAAGCGGTTCCAAGAACAGGATGTATGTATAAGTTCTGAGCCGACTGAATAATTTGCTGTAATAGTTTAGCATTAACATTATCATCTATAATAGATGCCTGTTTCAACGCTGTTTCTGATATGAATAATGCTTTTGCCATCTGTTTATTTTTTTAACACCACGTTTTGAAACCAAAGATGTCTGCAAAATGGCTGCGATACGCCAAGATCTGAACGATAATACCAGCCTCCACGATACCGCCATACATCCCAATCAACATCTACCGTTCCAACACCTATTAAACCAGCACTTATCATGTTTATATCCTCCCTTGTCCAGAGCTTGTTGCCATACCTTGTGATCATGGTTCGGCAAAAATCCCTCGTTCCCTTAATAATGGGAGATCCGAACTGTGGATCTACCTCGTAGGAATAGAGGATTTCTGTCTCGGCAATAATCGGAGGCTTTGCAACCTCAATTTCACCTTTTTCGGTGATCTCCATTTCAGCATCTACCAAGCCATCTGAGCGCAAAATCTCAATGAGATCCCGAACCCGTTTTATCTCCATTTTTAGGCTGTTTGCAATTTCCCTGGCATCAGTGTTCGGATTGGCTTGAATAGTCTTTAGCACACTTTGTTCATCTTGCGTTAAAAACTCCATTATTATAGATTCTGATACAGGGCGTTTCGCAAGGATTTTATAATCGCTTTTGTCAAACCCGAACTTCCCGAATTCTTGCACAATTTTCTCATCGTCAAAATCCAGATCAGATTTGCATTTACACTCGGCACTCATTTTGGAGTGATGGCTCGGTATTTCTGGATCTGCGACTGCCTCCTCATCTGGTAAGAATATCTTTAGCGGAATGATGTCAAGCCTCGGTATACCTTTTAAGGCAAATATGTCCGACATTGCATTCTCAATATCTTCATGCTTTGGCGTTACATAATTGTTTTGGAATAACTCATTGGACTCGAGCAGTTCTGCCCTCCCCCCAAGCTGTCCTTCGGTCTTGATCCCAAACAACATAGGAGAAGTTACCCGATGCCCTGTGAATACCTCTGTTTGTAATGTTTTGTTAAGGATATCAAACTGTTTGTCAAGATTGTCGACAGGAACTCTGTCAATTGTTGGGGCACGTTCTTTACCATCCGAGAAAGTAATCACCAGACTACCAGCATTATCGCTGCCCGTGAACTTTTCGGTAACCTTATCAACAATTATCTTTTGCTCCTCCTCAGTTGGTACAGCACCGTTGAAGGATATTAGCGCACCACCCCAAAAATTGTTCTTCACATTGTTAAGATGAAAGTTTGAGATCTCGGTGTCAAGCTCGATCCACTTTAGCGCACCCATATAGTCGGGCAAAGGATAAGATTCTTGCATTGGGCGATACTCCTGATAATAGAATAATTGTATCGGTTGCTTTAACTTATTGACAACCCCAAATGAAGGATATTCCGACACATCAGGGCGATACTTTAGCCATGTATTTGAGTAGTAGAATATCTCCCTGTCAACGGATCTCCTAACCTTGCTAAAATCCATATGATACACCTCGGCAATCCCTGTAAATGCTCTGTTCCAAATGATTTGTAAACAATAGCCTCCAAAGATGGTTACATCAAGTGCAATCTTCTTTAAAATAGAATCAAATGTTTCCCCTTGCCTGTTGGCAATCAGGTTAGGAACTGACCATCCCTGACCAGCGATATATGCACCCTTCTGAGTACATATTGCATTGTGCTTTGCTGACCTGTTGAACAAGTCTAATAGAAAAAATGGATAATCGTTTTTTTCACCGTAGTTTACAAGATTCTTTCTATTAGCTATACTAAAGATTGGTCTTGTTTTATCCTCAAACGTAATCAAGTGTACATTATCCATAGACTTTTCGTGTTTTGGTTTGCTCATCATAAGCATTCGGTTCAACCACTGTATCCGTTACTAAAACCTTACCGATTTCAACAATGCCTGTCGCATTATCTGGATCTAAATTTGTAGAGCTTTCCTGTTCGTAAATAGTATAGTTGTAAAACCCTGTTTCGGGCAGTTCTATTTCACCGAGAAGCGGATCTCCATCTGCTTTCTCCTCTATTGAAAATTTATTATAGCGATAGGTGTAGGAACTTGTATCGGCTGCAATAAAATAGTAGTAAACATTTGTAATATCATTCTGAAACACAAAAAGGAACTTCGGTGTGGATAAAGTTACCTTCTCAGTCAGGGTGAGATATACAGCGTTTACGGTATCTTTTGCAATTTTGATCAAGGCTCTATTTATTTGTAAGTATAAAAAAGCCTGTTTTGTCTATTATAGGATAAATGGTAGACAATCCAAAAATACAAAGGCTCTGTATCCAAATGTAATAATCAAGTCCTCAAGCGATACAAAGGTGTACCATAGAGTACAAATGTTTGCGGAGATCAGCACTCCGAATGCGAGATCTTTCATACTGATTCAAATATAAATACGTTGCGGTTTATTTCTTCCAGCAGATCAAAGCCATAGTCTTTCATTAACCCGATCAAAGCGGTGTGGCTAAAGATACACTGATGCCCGATCTCAGGATTGACATATAGCTCGTCTTTCACCTTGTCAAAATCTATCCAATCAGAGAATGAACTTTCGATCATAATAATTGCGCCCTTTTTACAAACCTTTTTGATCCCATTCATTACTGCGCCAAGACTTTTTAAATGCTCAACAACCTCAACCATTACAACCGCATCAAATACAACTGCCTTTGGTAGATCTGATGGATAAGCATTGTTATTACTTATATCCACGCCATGAGAGAGGTATCCCTCCTCAAAAAGCACCTTCACCAGATTGCCATCCCTGCAACCAAAGTCAAGAACTTTAGATCCGCCAGCGACAAACTTTGATAAACGCTTCACCCGTTCAGGATTAGCATCAACCCGCTCCTCTGGATTGTCATTAAACAATGGTACTGCTTTCGGTGTGAATATTGATCCACACTCAGGACACTTATAGTAGCCGAAACCCTTTTTTAGTTTTCTCCGACCTGTGCCTGAGAAGTCAACATTACAAGCTAAACATTTCATAGTAAGTATTTAAAAAATTCTTCAAAAGTCTTTTGTGTATACGCCTCAATACATTTGCCACCGCAAGGTATGACATTTCCCGCATAAAGGCATGGCTCTAATATCCGATCAACCTTTAATCCCTCGGCAATAGCATAGGGTAAAGACTGATTCCCGATAAACATTTTACAACCGTCAATAAGCTGTGCCATTTCAAGGAAGTTATCAACCTTCTGATGAATAGCATTAGGGATCTGTTTTTTTATCAGTTCAAACTCTTTGTCAATTCCGATAAACATAATATTATGCCCTTCCAAAAAGGAATAGTCAAGATTTGGGTTAAGATACCTCTCGCTCCTGGCAACTATTATAATATCTGTGCTTAATCCCAATACAGAGATCCAGCTTTCATGCAAATTGATTGGAAGGTTTACAATGTTTGAATACCACCGAGATATGTTTCCCATACCAAGCTGTATCGGTTGGGCGCGAAACCTATCGAGGTCATAGTCCACCTGATCCCCTGTCCACGTTCTGACAGACTTTATATATCCCGATGATAATAAGAGAGGTTTAATCATGTCGAACATGGTGGCGTTCATCTGCACCCCCCCTGTGGGATGTTTTACAGGATCGCTGACACCCATTGCAACACCGAGCCTGATCTGGATCTCTGCCTCACCAACAATTCCGCCAATCATATTGTTTTCCATAACTGCATTGATGGCTGGAATGGAAAAGATTATATCCCCAGCGTTCCCTGAGTGTTTAAAGGTTATCATAGTCCTAATATTTGTTTACGTTTTGCATTCTCCTTTTTTATGTTGAACTTCTTTGCTACTTCCGCATTCAGCTTCTTACCGAGATTATCCTGTCGAGCCTTGCTACTCAAAAGAGATCTCAAGTGATCCCCGAACCGTTCTGCCTTTTTGAATTTCAGTACACCGGATATATTCTTAAACGGAATAGTATCGCTACATATTACAGGGTGTGAGAAATGCCCTGCCTCAATTACCTTCAATGCACTCTTGTAATCGTTAAACTTATTTCTTTGCAGAGGTGCAATAATAATCCCTTTGTCAGCATACAATTGTCCATACTCAAAAACAGGTCTGCCAGCCTCAAAGTAACACTCGATCCCTAACTTATGGACTTCGGCTCTTAACCGTTCCCACTCCTGATGCCCTGCTGCATAACCTGATATAGTGAAAGTAAAATACCGTTCTTTCTGGATCTTTGCAATCTCTGGAAGTATCAACGCCAGATCCTTGCGGTGTCCAATCCCTCCAATGAATGCCACATGATTATAATCACGACTACAGTCAATTGTTTCAAACTGTTTAGCATTTGGATCAATAGCATTATAAACAACATTGGCATATCTTTTCACCTCCCTCCCGATCAGGGTTTTTAAGGCATCACTACCAGCGATAATAATATCCGAACTTTTCAGGCAATACTCAATATGCTCACCAGCATTCAGCTTCTTATAGTGGTTATACATATAATGAGACTTGTTCAAAGTCCAATTGTCGTCAATATCCATAACGGTTTTACACCCCGCCTTTTTGATCCTGTCAAACACCAGCTTACTTGCACCGTCTTGGCTCAAGATCCTATTGAATACTACATGGGAGAACTTCTCAAATTCCTCGACCTCGAAAGCATCAACGGTTTGATAACCCTTATCGTTATCCTTGATGTTTGAGAAAAATGTTACCGCATCAGGGTAATCCTCTTTCAGCAATCCAAATGGAGATATAAGCCTGTGATAGTTGATACCATCTACTGCGTTTATTAGAACAAGAATTTTAACCATCAGTAAGCATTTTTTCAGGTGAAGAAATAATCTCATCCAACTTAGCATAACAGGATGGCTTTATATTGATAGATGTTTTGCGAGGCTGTCTTTCGGGCAACACAATCCCGTAACCTATATACTCACTAATCATATCTGAACTTTCAAACAACATATTATAGTGAATAAACATAATCCCTAATGATTTATAAACCCACGACAGATAATTATTCAAAAGTCCTAACCCATCATTATTAACCAAACTCACCTCGTCAGATATATAGTTCTTACCGAAGTTCGGAAACCCATCAATCTTAAATTGTTCAGGCTGCGACATAAATGAATTGACAACCGCATAAGGACTGTCGTATAAATAGATAACCCTTGTTTCGGGATTCTCTCCCATTCGGCAGACATCATGTGTCTTGATAAGATAATTTAGGTCGTTGTCAATAAAGTGTAGGGGATGATATTTTTTTAAGTACATAGATTGGAAGGTGTTGCCAAGCTGATCTTTTAAACAGTTGAACAGGGCTGTACTTCCACATCTGCTCATACTTGCCACTACTATTCTCATATTATTGTTTGTTTGTCAGGTCAAATATATAAAAAAATCCTTGACAGTAATTAAACCGCCAAGGATCGCAATTAACGTGAACAAACAATTTTCTTAGGCTGCGGGTGCTGTCAGGGTGGCAATAAGACCTGATGTAACCTCTGTCAATGGCTCTGGCTCCTCCGCCATGAGTGTAATGTTATATGCAGAGGCATCCGCTTTTGCAACTCCCGTTACGTTTGTGCCACCTGTCAACCATGCGCCAATAGTTTTCCCAAGCAACCAATAAGTATCGTTGGCATCCTTTACAATAACCATCATCCTGTTTTGAGCCAAAAGCTTCAATTCATTCCGAATAGCGGTTTGTAATTTATGCAATACAAGTGGTAACTCTTGTGAATAGAACACTGTTCCATTTTGGGTGTTGGCGTTAACCGTTTCGGTAACTTGTGCGGTATTGTCTGGTAGTTCGTATGTCCAGAACTGCTTTCCTGAATCAAGGGTGAAAGTGGTGATCACTCCGCTTGTTTCTGATAGCGTTGCTTTGTTTGCAAACTCTGTAACATATATTTCCTTTACTCCTCCGAGTGCATCCCTGCAACCAAGTGTAAATCCTTTTGTTAATGCACAAGTCATAATAAGACTTTTAAATAGTTATAAAAAAGAGGGTAAACCTACCTATCAAGTATTTGAATACTCAACAATCTGATCGCCAAATGCGACCTGCGTACCCATCTTGAACTCAGCTACAAACCGAACCTCTCTTGCCTCTTTCGCCCAGAAGATTTCGAACTGATCCTCCTCACCTTCGAGATCCGTACCCACAAAGAAGTTTGCAAGTTGCCCTGCAAAGATCCTGTTCGTACTATCAAGACCGTGAACAGCTACCAGCTTGAGCCCTGTATTCTCAATCAGCATTTCACCGTTTGGACTTTCACCATCATAGTGATAAAGATTGGCATTTGCCAGGGCGATCTGATACGTCCTGAATACATCCCATCCACAAAGCACCACCGTATCTGGCTTGTCCAGAATTGCGGTTGGTATATTTGTAAAGATGTTCTGCATAATACCTCGCACAGTCGTTGAACTAATAGAGGCTTGAGACGTTGCAGCTACGGGAGAGGCTGCGTCAATAATTTTGATTAAACCGTCAAACTTATCAAGGTTTGTGTCGGCAGAATCAGTATCGCCTTGCCAGATGGCTGTTTCCAATTGGCTTGCAATAAGCGCAGCTTTCTTTTCAGAATATTCCTGCTCAAATGGCATTGCCTCAGGGCTACCCGGTGCGATCTGTGTTTGCATCCAATATGCTTCCAATGTTTTAGGGCAAAGTGCCTCATGGATCATGACCTTACCAACGGTCAACGTCCTTTGGGTAAAGGTAGTTGTTCCCGAGGCATTGAAACCACACGCTTGTGTTTGAAACTGCGCATTAGTTTCTAAGAAATTCAGAGTGTCCGCACTCTTGATTCCTGTCATTTTGTTTAAGATAGATGCTGACTTAGCACCAAATACGGTTTTCACCAACAGAGGTAATCTCTGTTCGTTTGTGTATGCTGATAATCCCGCTACATTGTATGACATAATATTCCGATTTTACTGATTAACAATTTATTTCTTTGCATTAGCCATAGCCAATACTAATTCTTCTTTTTTGGTTTTTTTATCCTTATTGTTCTTACCAAAGTAATTTGGCTCTGGATCTGCTGCTGGACTTTCCTCTAAATTCTTGATTTGAGCCTTTAGAGTAATAAGCTCGCTTTTGAGAAATGTATTCTCAGACTTGATGGTTTCCACTTGGGTTTTAAATCCAAACAGAAAGTCAAACAATGCGTTCAGATCTTCATCCGACATTGCGACCTCATCTGCCACCTCAATAACTTCATCCTCATTCTCAAGCTCCACCTCTGCCTTGACTTCCACTTCTTCCTCAATAGCTTCTGCCTCTTTGATTTCGGTAACAAGACCGTCCTCAATTACAATAGTGCTACCGTCCTCCATTTCATAATCTCCGCTTGGTGCAGGGAGTTCTCCTTCCTCAGAAATCAGTACAACCGATACACCGACTGCGAGATCCCCTTCCCACTTTAGCTGATCACCACCAACAGTTTTAACAGCCTCAAACTTTTCCTCTGCTTTGAAGTTTAACAATTCTTTGATTTTGTTGATAGCTTCTGATGGTTTCATTTTAAATGGATTTAGTTCTTGTTTGTTTTATATAAATATACGATTCAATTAAACTGTCTAAGTTTAAATATCTATCTCGCTGATAATCTTTTTTATAGCGATCAGTTTTTCTTCATCCACATCTGCGCTTTCCTCAGAATATGAAAAGAACCCCTCAACAGAGAATCCTGTGAATATCCCTGTCTTGATATAGTTCTCCCAAATATCCTTATTATCAACTTTGAAGCTACCAAACCAACTGCCATCAGAAATGCCCTCGAATCCCTCTGGCGGTGCTTTGCCATTATCCCTATCAACGATCCATGATTCAAACATAAAGACATCTTCGATAGGTACGTTATGCATCATATTTACCTTATCGGTATTGCCTTGCTTAAAGAATTTTAGAATGAATTGCTTTATGGTTTCAGGTCTGAATACCACATAATGATCTGGCATATCATTCGCAGCCTTTCTAAAAATAGGCTGGTTTGCTAACATCAATGCACCGGATATGATTCGTTGTTCCTCATCCTCTGTTGCGAATGTCTGGATCTGGCTCTCCTTAGAAAACGCTTGGAAGGATCTTTCAATCGCTGGCATATCAACAAGTGAAACATAAGTAATACTATCATATTGATCATTTAGCTTCAATTCAAAGATTGGGATTTTCATAAGGATGTTTTTAGTAAATATAAAAATATAGGTTACTGTCTATATCGTTGCCCGTCTTTTAATCCGATCAACACGATTTGTCGCTCCCCGCATATCAGTTTCCACAACATACGCCTTGATAGCCTTTTGCTCTCCTGACGGTGGAGGTGTTTGCGGTAGATTTGTTGTAGTGTTTTGTACCTGTCTAAAAAGGTTCGGTGTAGATCCGCCACCCATACCTCTTGCTCCTGATCCTGTAGATATACTTGGCGCACTTGGCGCACTTGGCGCAGATGGAGATTTCTGAGATAGCAATTGTTTTGCTTGTAGGATGTTCGCTGTGATCCTTGTTATTCCCGCAACAAACTGAGCTATCCCCGCAAACCCAAATGTAACAGCATTGGCAGGGTTTGCCTCTGATGCTGCCATCAATGAACTGACCGCACTTGCTGTATCTTGTGCTATCTGAATTAGGGTAGAAGCCTTGCGGAACTTCTCCATTTGCTCCTCACTCTGACCAAGCAAAGCACCAATATTGATGAGTGTTTGCGCACCTCCCTTTGCAATAGTATTTAGAGCATCCCTTTCATTTTGCCTTGCTACGATACTTGCCTCGATCTTATCAAGCGTATCCTTTTGTGCCTTATCAGCAATTTCCTTCTCAGACTTCGCCCTCTCCTCATCCAGCTTTTTACTATCGGCATTATATTTCTGTTGTAGGAGTACCCGAAGTTCATATGCTCCCTCGGTACTATCCTCGATCTGTAAAAGGTTTTTCTCAAACTGATCTTTAAGGATAGCCTGTTCACGGTCAAAGTCATTGGCAATAGATTGTAACCTGAGTTCGCTAATCTGTTCCTGTGCATCCAGATCCTTTGCACGCTCCTCGTCAAACCATGCCCTCTGATCATCCATAAACTTTTGCTCTTGTTCAGCAATTTTAGCCTGGGAGGCTTTTAGCTGTTCCAGCTTCTTTGCATCTGCCTCTTTCTGATCTGCTAATAGTTTATCATTAGCAACCTTTTCCGCTTTCAGTCTTAATACAAGGATTTCGTTATTTACATTCAGGAAGTCATTTGATCCCTCGCGATATAGTTTCCGTTTCTTAAATAATATTTTTTCTTGGATCTTAAAAGTATCTTCACCTGATGCCTCCAGCCTTGCCTTTTGCCTTTCTAATCCCCTTGTATCAATTTCCTTAATTTTATTGATTAGATCCTCTGCCTCATCAATACCTTTTGCCATAGCGTTTACCTCTAAAGCTATCGAGGCAGAAGTGCCACCGAGTACATCCACAAATGCTGCGAGCCAACCGTTTGGCTTGACTGCCTCAAGATGTTGCTCTCTGAGCCTGTCAATCTGTTCCTCCATTCCACCGAGAGATCCTGATGCCTCATCCGCTTTGGCTTTCATCTTGGAGAACATATTTACCAGCAAACCTATTACAACGACAAATGCTCCAATACCTGTGCTGATCAGAGCCAGCTTAAAAGTCTTTAGCGCACCTGTGCTTGTTCCGATAGCTCTGGCGAGGATCTTTTTAGCATTGGCAAGGATAATGGTTGAAAAGGCAGATCGTTTGTTCAGGGTGTCCGACAACTGCTGTATACCCATAAGGACAGCCATAGATCCCTGTACCTTGACCATTGTTTCCTCGAGCTTTTCATTCTCCCCTCCAAATAATGCAGCCGCACCCTGCGCAGCAGCAAAGCCTCCAACGACTCCTGTAACCGTAGAGATGAATGCCTCCAATCGTGGTGCAGCCTTTGAGAAAGTGTCAACAGCAAGTGCAGCCTCATCGACCTTCTTTTTTAGTTCACCAGCCTTTTTCGCAGCCTTGGTAAATGCCTCCCCTTTCAGCTTACCCTCCGATAGCTCATCTTCGAGTAGTGCCAATTGCTCCCGTACCGTTAAGACGGATTCTTCCGCCTCCTTCGCGTTTTGTATTTCAAGATCTACTGCTACTGTATAATCGCTTGCCATAATTTAGTTTTTATTTGTATGCTCGTACCATTGTGAAACATAATTCACGAACCCTGCCGAGTTTGCGATTAAGCGGATATTATATACAGTATCTTGTAATAAGATAAACTCCCTGTTTCGGTCAGTTTCTCCCGCATCTTTTCCCGCTCCTGCAATATAATGAAGTATCTCAGTTCCCCCGCTTAAATCAGTATCCTCATTTGCCAATGCGACAGAGGTGTTATCAATAATGTCCAATGCAACATCCGAAGTATTCCCGCTGTTATGATTATTATTGAGAGGGGTTGTCGCTGTACCGATCGTATCAAGGCTAACATTTCTATGAAAATAGATATCTGTTTCACTTTCAACACTTAGGGCGAAAACAAAGTGCCCCCACTTCGCTGTATTTGGAGTAGTGATTCGAATATCCCGAACATTGTTAATGGATAAATCAACAACGTCAATACATTCATAATGGTCTCCCGAATGTATTTCGTGATGTTCGTAGGTAATACTTTGAGGGGTGTTCGTGACCGAATCAATCCCATCATAAAGCGCATCGTAGGCAAATCCTTTTATAACTTTTTTGAGTATATTCATTATTCTTAATTTACAATCCAATTAGTATCATCCGCATGATACATCAATTCGACATTATCATATTGTGCCTCAAGATCTCCCATTGATTCCGCACCGTTTATTGTGTCGCTCCCGTCTGTATCAATAGTCAGTAGATTACTAGCCTCATTTAATACCACCTGAAAGCGTGTACCGTCTGCGGGTGCGTCTGGTAAACTTAATGCCACATCCCCTGCTGTCGTATCAACCATTATGGTGGTTTTAGCATCACTCTCCAACAGGACATAATCCTCAGTTACATCCAGATACAATACAGTTGTAACCCCTGCGATCATTACAGTGTTGCTCTCATAAATAACTTGATTGGATACCCCTGATAAAAAGATATTAGAAAGACCTCCTGCAATAATATTATCATCACCGCAAACAATATGCACACAAGCGCAATCATCCCCAACAATATTGCCATCCCCTTGTATGAAATAACCGTCTACATCCCCTACAACATTGTCCTCACCGATAATGACATCACCGCTTTTGGTTTCTACAACCTGAACATTTCTGCCACGATCAGTATTGGCGAAGAAGGTTGGTAAAATATCTGCCTCCTCACCGATAGGATCTCCGCCACCGTTCTTGATATCTTTTGTCGTTGCCACAAATACATCAACGACATCCACTTTCAGGAACTCGCATAATGTTTTCTCTTTATCAACAGGGTTATAGTCCTTTACCGTTTGAAGCCTAAAATATTGCTCATCCCAAAAGAATAGGTTTCTGATATTCAGTTTTGCTATATCAACCTCGTTAAGATTTACCCATGCTGAAACAAGTTTTGAGTTCTCGCTTGTAATCTCCTCAATATACCTTTTCCAATACTTATTATAGACATTGTTATCCGTATAGGTTATTGCGCCTCTATAATACAATTGCTTTGGAGGTGCGAATGATAAATCAATAGTCGGATCGAAAGCATCGTCAAGATGCCCTGCAAACGGATACTCTGTTAATGAGGGAGCGGGTCCCACAGCACCAAGCAATCCCCAAGCGCCATCCTTCAACCCTCCATAGAATAATACTCGAGGAACAATGTTTTTCATCTGGATCACCCCTGCGGTATCAACACCAATAATCTGAGGGATGATCAGGGTTTTTGCATTTTCCCCAACGAGAGGGGTTGGTGCAAATAGTATGTCGATAACCTTTTCTTCGGTCAGGAAGTCATTAGCGACATTGATAATTCTCTGTCCGTATAACTCATTATTACTTGCCAGGTATAATTGGTTGCGATAGTCCTTATCCTCTGTATAGGTAAAGCGATACTTGTTTGACTGCAATTCCGACATAGGGCTGATCTTTATAGGACTGCTATAATCAACTTTCTCACTCCAATCGGTAACGGTGTCAAGGTAGAAATCGTCATAAGGCTCAATAATCAGGTCGCTATCATCGTCAGGATTTTGCATAACCCAAAGGTTGAACTGCCTGAAAAGATTAGATAATAGATCCGACTGTTTTATCTTAGGAGGCAGAGCTTTATTCATATCAATATCTGATCCCTCTCCGTATCTGTTGTTATCAATACTATTGTAAAATATTGATCCTGTTTTCACCTGCCACTCTTGACTAGAGAATAAAGCACCCGACTTGTAAAATAATGGAATAGTAAGCTGTACACTTACTGTATCCCCCGCAGCGAGGAATAGATTTGGTACAGCGATATATATGTCTTGGACGGTGGTTTCATCCCCCAATAAATAACTCCCTGCTGGAATAGAAACGGATACCTGTTTGGACATCATAATTTGACCGCTATTCCAGATCTCTACCCAACACCAAAATACCTGTGTACTCGCAAAGACCTGTCCACCTGAAAAGATTATGTTCATTTGTGGCTTGGCATGAAATGAGTACCAGCCATTATCCGGTGCAGTATAAACACTACCCGCGAAGTTTCCCCCATTATCAAAATTCCCTCCTGTACTGTCATTAGGAAATAAGATCTTAAAAGTACCTCCCAAATAATCCTCTGTCTGAGCAACGATATTCTCCCCCTGATATAGCTTGGCAGTAATCTCATCTGCAGATAATGACATCTGTTGAGGTGATGATGGAATAATAAGCGACTTAAAAAAGGTGCTATCAAGAAATGTGCTTGTCCATGTGAACCCTGCCTCGGTGACAATCTTCTCAACCAAGTATCTGTAATATAATGCTGGCACAAGCTCGGTAACATTGAATGAGGAGAACGATAGGTTTTCCCCAAAGTCAATAAGCGGGTAAACATATCCCACGCCAAGATCGAAAGGTACTTCCACCCCGTCCACTACAATAAAATCATTCCAACTTCCGCTTGTATTATGGATAGATACGGAGTGATCAAGCTCTGATATGTCCAGATCGCTCACCAGATCATCGGAGATCCTTGTGAACAGATTTACCGATGTACCGAAAAGGCTAAACTCATACTCAAGCCTTCCTCTGATATTGTTGACTTTTAGTAGCTGTGCTGTTCCTGTGAATACAGGCATTCCGCTTTGCAGTATTACACCGCTTGCGTTAAGGTTAGGATTGAAGTCATTGGCAAACTGCCCTGATGTCTGCTGTATATCCTTGCCGATCTCAAAGATATTGGTAAGCACCTTATTGTTTCGGGCAGTGCCTGGGATTATTACCGTCTTTGAGAAGTTCCCTTTTTTGTTCTCTGGCTCTCGGATGTCTGCCACCTGAAAGTTCAATGGTATAGGGATATTCTTCTCAATATCTACTTTTGAATTATTGATATATAGCTCAGTATTCATCATGACATATTCGCCCTCTCTTTATCAAATTCGATTTCTAACTCTAATGAGAATACCTGATCACGCAAGGTTGTCCTTTCGATATATGTTGCATTGCTGATAACGATAGGAACCAAAGCAGATCCGTTATAGATAAACACCTCCCCTGATGTAAGCAATTCTTTCAGCCATGTGCTTTCGGCATCAGTCAACCAATCGGATCTCACTATCCATTTGTCTTGTATCTCTAGGTTAAAGACAGAACTCCCGCGATCATATGAATTGAAGGACTGAACGCCTCCCGATATAGATCCTTTCATTTGGGCGAACTTACTGCGATCAATTTCTGTCTGCTTTGTCGTTGCCCTGATAAAGTTAAACCCGTCAAACCCTCCGAGCCTGTTTTTGAAGTGTAGGCGATAGGAGGTGTCTAGACAATTCGCTGTATCCCGATTAAAAGTAATTATCTCAGAACTTACCGCAGCACCGTTATCTAACATCTGAATCGTATATGAGAATATTGATGCGGTAACCAGATTCTGTGATCCTGTTGCAAGGGTAAGCTGATTGAGTACAATAGGCAAAGCTGGAACTCTCACAAAGCGGTTGTCATTATCTGCAACCGCAGCATATGGGTTTGTAGCTGTTGCAGTCTGAACAAGAGATCCAGCCTCATCATAGGTCTTGATCTGTAAGGTCTTTGCCTGATTGGCAACATTAACCATGAAATACAGATACCCACTATCGGCATCAAGATATTTAAAGTTAGAACCGTTAGTTAAAAACTTGCTACCAACAGCATCTATCAGGTAGGTGTCCTCATCATATCCCAACCAATCCTGATAAGGTAAACCAGCATTGAAAGCGATTACCTCGCTTGATGTAGTGAGATCCTCATAGACTGTGCCTCCATACTCCTCGCCAAACTTCATTGTAAAGCTCTGATAGGTATTGGTATTTTCCGTAAAGGCAATAGTTGTAATATCAAAGTCATGTGATACATAGTTCTGGATAATCCTTGACAGGTCAATCCTTCCGTATCCATCAGGTCGTTGACTTGCCTTGATCCGCAAATCAGGTGTAGCGGATACGTTCCCCTCGAGGTACAGATCATAAACATATTTGAAGTTATCCTCTGCCTTGTTATCAGAATCCACTACCCAAACAATTGGATTAAAGGCTGTCATAAATGTGTATGCGGGTGCTGTCTCTATTGATATTGCCATATGCTATTCTTTTAATTCTATTACCACTCCCCCGCGAAACGCCTCGGCAAGAGCCTCTTTTAGTTCATCCCATTTCCCCATTCCCTGCGGGTAGGAGGTTTGCACCCTTCTATCGGATGGTGGGTTTAACGGTATATCGCCAAGCACCTCACTAAAGAAGAATGATGGCGGTTGCTTTGTACCATGATTCAATATAGATCTGCTGATTAGAAATACTGCTGAGTTCTTATGTGATATAAAGTCGCCACCCTCTGCCTTGATCTGTGCCTTTAGTTCTGGCTTTACATCTATCCAATCGCTGATCCGCTTTCTCATCATTGGCATATCCGCTTTAGGGTTATCAGACTTCCCAACACCGAGATCCGCATCCTCCCAATACTCCTCCATTATAAGCTGTAACTTCAACCCTTGAGAAGTTGTTTCTATTAAAGGACTGATCGATTGGAACAATTGAGAGCTTGCCCTTGGGACCCGCTCCTTCATTTGCTGGATCACATCCTCTGACCAATCAACTACAATTTTTTCTACCTGTTCTTTGATCCCGTCCATACTGATAAATATAAGGCTATCCCTTTTTGTATTTATCGAGCATCTTTTTTGCGAGCTGTTCCTTTTGGTTATAGAAGGATACTGCGTTAAGGAATTCTATCAATGGCATTCTAAAGAAGTAATCCCATTTGGAGTGATTTGAGTTTGCCATGTTGTCTACGAGCAATAACCATTCGAAAGAGCTACTTAGTTCTGTACTGTCTTCCGAGCCTCCTCCGACAAATAATCCACTATAATCCCGTTCAACAGTTTGTATTGCTGAAAAAAAAACACCATAAGAGGATGGGCGATATTGATATCCAGCTTTTCATAGAACAGTTCCGCTCTTGCAGGAACTTTTGCACCGTCATAGGTTTTGTCCTTCACAGGTCTGCACATGATTGCACATAGAATGTGTACCTGAGAAAGCCCTCCGTCTGAATCAAGGGTTTTTATATCAATATACTGTCCACCTGTTACCTTGCCGAAGTTTGTTTCTATCTGGTACTTGATACCATCAATGCGAAACGATTTCGGAAAGGATGTTTTGAAGTCTATCAATAGAGGTGCTGTTGTGGCAACCGCAGCCTTTAGTTTGGTTATAGGCATTTGCTGGATCTCATCAAAAGGCTTGTCATATACTACGGACAGGATCTTCATTTCCCGATCAAGGATGTCACTCTCCAGCTTTATAATGCTTTGGATCTCTAAGAATTTCCTGATAGTTATTATTGTCATATTACCACACGTTTATTGATCGTTTATTCCTGTCATTGAAAGCAAAGTTAGCCAATGCAAGTGAACAAACCGCATCATCGTGCATACCGCTTGGTGCTGAATACTTCACATTACTACCCGAATAGCTAAACTCAAACTGTTCCATTTCATCAACCGTTACACCCGCCAAGATCTTCAGCCGACCATTTTGGATATCGATTGCCAACTGTTCCATCAGGTTCTGTTTACTCATTGGGGTAAAATTATAGCCAACCAGTTTGCGACATACTTTGCGGATATCCTCAGTAACTGGATTACCAACACCCGTGCTATCAATGTATCCAAACTTATCACCGACAATACCGATTATAAAAGCCTTTGTCATTTGCCAGTCCTTTTGAAATCTTGCAAAGTAACACATTTCCCGATCTTTGTTAAGTCCTATTATTACAGTCCAATCAACACTTTTAGCAATGTCGATCCCATAAGCCACCACCTCACCTTCAGCAAGTTTGTCGATAATACAATTTTGAATGTGGCCCACACCGAAAGGGTTTGCACCATCTTCGGATGCCTCTGCCATATATAATTCTTTGAACACTTCTTCAGGTAGATCCCGTCTTGCCTGTTCCAATTCTTCAGCGGGTATGATCCCTTCCCGAATAGCATCCACAACCGTGATCCGATAGTAAGCATAATTCGGTTCACCCGCTTTTGCTTTCATGCCCAGTTTGTGTCCCCAGTTCTTTTTCCCTTTCACGTTCCCGATCATTTTACATTTACCACCCGTTGCAGTAAGTGTAGACCTCAAAGCCCACCAAGCCTGTTCCCTTGCCCGTGTGAACTCATCAAAGACCGCAGCGTGAACATCCTCCCCATAAAGGTTGTCGGGGTTGTCAGCCGACTTGAACTCAATAGTGCCACCCGTAACAAGTGTTATACGCATCTTAGTTGAATTGGTTGTATAGAGTTCCTTCGGCTTGATGTAGGCTTTCATTCTGCGGAAGGCAATTTCTGCCTGTTGGTAAACGGGTGCAACCCACCAAACGAATTGCCCAGGCTTTATTTTTAACCCTTCCTCAAATAACCATACAATATGTGATACTGTCTTGCCTGTCTTTGTCCCTGCCTCAGTAATAGTAAAGCGTTCAGGGTTATCCAGTATCTCCGTCTGGTAGTTGGTGAGGTTCGGTCGTTGATATGTTATCCCCGATATCCCTGTCAAGATTCAATGTTACTTTTATTTGTCCCTGTAAAGTAGTGTTCTGATTTATGTTCTCAGTAGGCTTACCGTAAACCCTGTCAAACAGAACATCCAATATATGTATTGATCCTTTCTTAAAGTCTCGCTGTGCCTTGTTTACAATAAGCGATACCCAGAAAGGAAGATCATCATTCTTAGCTAGTTCAATAAGCTGGTTGCGGGTGCATGATAATATAGACTTGATAATATCCTCTGTTTGTGATTTGGATAGCTTGAAATTATGCTCTGCCAGAAAGTGATCTTGGATCAAGGTCTGGATCTTTTTCGGTCTGCCCGCAGGGTTCCCTGACTGCCCTTTCTCAAACGGTATAAGATCTTCTTTACTCATTCTGTTTCCCTTCTGTTTTTTCTGCTTGTTCCTTCTCGTACTGCAAACGTAGTTTTATCTGTCCTTTATTCTCCCAAGCCTTACGATATTCTACGTCCTCAAATAGCTTTGAAAAGCCTGTAATATGTTTTAGTTTAAGTATCTCCTCTGCCTCCATTCCCAACTCATTACAGATCTCTGAATCACTCCACCCATTATCAAGCATATTGAATACCATACTCGACATTCCTGTTATGGCATGTTTCCCCTTGCCCTGTTATGCCTGATAGTTGATGCCATCCTATCATTGATATTCTTATCAATCACTACAACAGGCAACATCCCCTTACAGCTATCATAGATATCCTTATTATTCTTACAAGTGAAATACCTGTGGAAACCGTCAACGATTATATAGTGATCTTTCTCCTGATCATAGACTGTTACAATCGGTTGTGTATAGCCATCATGCAGAATAGATGTGTATAGCAGTTTCATTTCCACCCCTGCAACACTATTCGGATTGTAATCATTAGGAGAGATCTTTTCTATGGGGACCCAACGGACATTATCTATCGGCTGAGATCCCTGTGGTGAAATAGCATATAGCAATCCCCTGATATCCTGAATAGTCTGTAAAGGATCTGAACTTGTCAGAACCATGTCCTTAATTGCTTTCATCATGCTCAAAGAATTTAATAAGTTTATGTTGCAGTTCAGGTGTCATATATCTACTGTTTATATCCTTGTGGAAGTTCTCACGTTTTGATGTTCCTTTCTTTACTGACCGATAGGCATTTATTGGAGATCCTAACTCCCAATTGTGGAGCTTAGTGAAATCCCAATCGCTGGAAAGGACTGTATTGATTACCTTTTGCCACATGGTATTGTTTATCTCTATATCGGTATATATGGCAGACATTCTTTTGATCTGTCCTTGCAGCATCTTAACGTGTTTCTCCTCTTGGATAATGTTATTTATTAGGTGGCAAGCATATTCCTCCCACGACTGAAACATATATGGCAGTTCCTTTGGACAACGGAAGCTCGCCTCGTTCAAGTGTGATATTGTGTTTGCTCCCTTGATACGCTTTGCCATCTTTTCCCAAGTCTCTGGTTCTATTTCCTGTAGCATAAGCAGATCTTGAACGGCTGTTTCATGATGTAGATTTGACACACGCATTGAGTAGATAGACTTACCAAGCTGGTACATCCTGTTGTAAATAGGGTTATATTTCCACTTGTTGTTATGAATTGCTTTCCACACATCCCGATACGACCAATCGTATATTGGATAAAAGGCATAATGCTCTATTGCCTTGTTATACTTTTTCCCCCAAGTAATCCACTTGTATGTTAGTTGATGGGTAAGCGCAACTAGCCTTTTGATATTCTCCTCAGTTCTTACTCCTGATATATAGCAAGCACTCTGGTTTGGGAAATGATGAGTAAATATTGCCTCAAATAAATCATGGAACCTATCTACACCGTAAACATTTTCTTTTATTGATAGGGGATGTTTATCATGTATCCATTCTTCACCCTCTTTCCAGCAGTAAGCATATCGATCAAAGCTTGAGGCGTTGTTTGTTATAAGCATTGGCATCTGAAACCACATTGGCTCTACATCTGGGTGAGTCATTATCCACTCGTTGAAATCAACAGTCGCTTGCCATTCTCCTTCCTGATCAATCCATAATACTTTTAGAGGTAATTGGTTTCTTTCTCTTGCAATTGCCAGGCACAAGTTGAATATTACTGTGCTGTCTTTACCGCCAGACATTCCTACCACTACTGTCTCAAACTCATCAAATAGAAAGTTGATTCTCTTGACCGCAGCATCATATACATTCTGATCACCGTATATTAACATAGCCAGCTTTTAATATACCCAATGCATTGTTTGTTATAGTCTGACATTACAAACTGCTTACCATGCTCCCGGAAGATGTTGCCTGTATTACCATATCCACAACAGAAGTCCCCAACGCACTCAAAGTCCTCAGCCAATTGATTTATAATATCCGTTGTTGTATTATGTTCTCCCCAATATAATGTGTTGTAAATATTCACCTGTGCAGGTGCACCATTAAGTTTTGTTAAAAGGAACAGCTCAGGTTTTGGTAATAGTTTACAGTCCTTCTTCCCAGCAACAATAAATATTGGAGTTCGGAAGGATGAGATAATTCTGTTCAGAGCATCAATATAATATTTGTATGGGACACCTCTTTTTGCTCTTTCATTAAACACCGATAGCCCTGCTACCCATGATAACTCTGTATAAAGTACATCGCACTTTTGGTACTCTACGGGCAACAGAGGGTATTGCGTTATGTCATTGAACATGGCAATCGATTCACCAATAATAACCCTGTCTGCCTCTGTGTCTGTGGCTGACTGTGGATGTAGTGCCGAGTGATATTCTAGTTTTTTCATAAGTCCCCAATATATTTTACCGAACCACCTACATTGTTTCCAAGAGAGCTGATTTCTCCAATATGATCGAACAGCGTTGGCGTTGTTAATGTCCATGGCTTATTCTTGTATATTAAATAATCTTGGATTACAACATCTAACCACTTCTGCCTATTTAATGGAATAGTCTTTCTGCCAACAGCATCAAACCATTCCTCAATATCTTTCATTAAGCCCTGCTGATTGATAAATACTACCGCATGGTCATAATATCCCCTTGCCTGACATTTGGTTACATATCCCCTTTTCAGGTTTTCATCTTTAAACAAATGCCTTTGCCTAGACATAAATGTATAAATATCATTTCTTGCTAATGAGTGAATATGCTCCCAATATTCCCGCCATCCGGATATGGTAATAACATCATCACAGGTAATAAGTATTGGCTCGTCAACACCTGCCGTTGTTAACATTTCATCCATACACCGCCATAGATTCCACCAATTCCCCCTGCGTTCTGTATCAAGAAATATCCTTACAGAATCAACTTCCGGCTCCAACACCTTTACAAGTGGATTAAGATAATGCTCCCTTCCTTTTATTGTAAAAATTCCACACCTCATGCTTTTGCCCTGTTTATAATCCACGTTCCATCACCAATAGTCATCGCCCAATACTTCCATTCTTTATGATATAAGTACGTATATGTTCTTGAGAAAAACTTTTCTTCTACTCCTTTATCAAAAATATACTTTACTAAATCCATAAATTCCTCTCTGTTCTCGCTTTTCTTTTCAAGGATATACCAATGAGGTATTTTTGGCATTGACTTGGCGAATACAAAATCACCTTCTGTTAACATTTCTATTGCTCTGTTATCTTCCATCTGCTGTAAATTTAAATTCATGACCACACTTCGGGCAGAGAGCTTCATAGTCTCCCCCACCCTGTACCATTGACATGGCAATTTCCCTGGCACGTTTCTCAATCTCCTCCTCTGTAATATTTCCCATGGACGTTGTTGGTTCAAGGAATGGTTGGAATGGTTCAAGACTTCGGATCTCCAAACCCCAATCAGTAACCTCCTCCTGTTTCCACTCATTTGCAATAATATCCCAATCCCAATCTCCAAAAGAAACATTGTCTTTTATGATGAACATATCCCTCTGCTTTTCTGTCCACTTGTCAGCCATTATCACAGGGATCTCAGCAATGCCAATATCCTGAATAGCTTTCAGTCTCATGTTTCCACCGAGGACTGTTATCTGGTTGCTAATGCTTGTAAAACAAACAAGAGGTCGCTTGTTTAACATATCGGGAAAGTCTAAAATAGACTGCATCAATTTGTTATACTGTTCATTCCGTATTACCCGAGGATTCTTTAGGTTCGGATAGATATCTTTCGTCTTAACAATTATAATATTATCAGTTGCCATATACTTTTACTTTGATTGTTGCTCTTGTATCCTCTACGTATTCATCCACGATCTTGATATGCTTGCCGATAACTTTTGCAGCGACAAATGCAGATTCCCTCAAACAGTTCATATTAGGGATGAAGTAATTAGTATTATCATTGTCATGCATCTTGGCGTTGATCCATGCCACAGGGATTGATTCATCTAACTTCGCTGGCTGGTTGATAGCACTCTCGATTATCACTTCATGCCCTAACCTCATACAATTGATTATCCCCTGAATAGGATTATATAGATGATAGACCAGTCCATAACATAAAACGGTATCAAACACTTTTTCCCATTGGTTGGGATTATTCCAATCAACAGATTTTGTTAACAAGTCAAGATTAAATGCCTGACTTACAAGTTTGATGGTAGGTCTAATTGTTAGATCTGTACAAACAACAATCTCCGCACCCCGACTTTTTGCCTCTGCCGACCAAAAGCCATCATATGCTCCCACATCCAAAACACTTTTACCAGTTAAGTCTTCGGGAAAAAGATATCTTTTCATCGAGTGGTTATTGTTATAGTTATTATCACCTTTACTGATCTCTCCCCCTGGGAACTTTATCGTGTGCCACCAGTTCAGCTTATCAATCTGCTTTTGCAATTCCGTGTTCATTTTCGTATACCCTTTTTTGTTTTATTAAACGTACCATCATGTCAAAGATACAATTTGGGCATCTTAGGTTTGCCTTGTTTCCTGTAATCTCTGTATATATCACCGCAAGTGCTTGGGTTTCCATATGATTAAACGGAGAATATTGAGCCTTACGGATGCACTCAAGACCTTCACCGTATTTATTAAGATTATTATACTGATCCTCTGTCACGACATTTGCTCTTTTAACTTCTTCCTTACTTCAGAAACCGTTTTCCATATGGATTGAAAAGGGATGCCCGTCTTTGCGGATAGCTTCCTGCAAGATCCCGCATCCAAATATTCTCTGAATAAACGAGCCTCATACCAAGACAGCTTTTCCATTTCGGATTCTATCCATCCAATTTTCTCGTCCTTCTCATGTTCATATTCATTTTCCTGTTGATATGTATCTCCGCTGATTTCCTGCTTTTTTTCAAAGTGTTTGTATTTCCGTGAAAATGGTGAGGTGTTTGAATTGAAGGTGTTGAGTACAATCCTAACCGCATAGAACTTGAAGTATCCCGAATTGTAAACCTTGATGAGCTTTTCGGATGGCATTTCACAGAAGATAAGAATAACCTCATTATAGAGATCTTGTGCCAATCCTGAGTTCTTTGCAACA